>Ga0247840_10001492_pt1 | contig 45850 bp, 43 predicted proteins | sample LaCruzMarch2015__FD_192404 | JGI IMG/M metagenome (GOLD analysis project Ga0247840, IMG submission 192404) | Freshwater microbial communities from meromictic Lake La Cruz, Castile-La Mancha, Spain - LaCruzMarch2015_17m | ecosystem: Environmental > Aquatic > Freshwater > Lake | place: Spain... | reverse complement strand
CGATCAACGAACGCCTCGAAAAACACCTCTCCTGCCAACCTGACCTCGCGGCTGCCGCCTTCGTCGCCAGTGACGCCAGGATCACCGGCGACGTCCGGCTTGGGAAAGATTCCAGCGTCTTCTACGGCGGCATCCTCCGCGGCGACATCGAGTCGATCATCGTCGGCGAGGGATCGAACATCCAGGACGGCTCGATCATCCACCTTGCCGACGACCTCCCCGCCATCGTCGGGGCGTACTGCACGGTCGGGCACGGCGCGATCGTCCATGCGTGCACGGTCGGCGACGAGTGCCTGATCGGCATGCGCGCGGTCGTCCTCGACGGCGCCGTGATCGGCGACCAATGCCTCATCGCCGCCGGCTCCGTCGTGACCCCCCGCTCAAAAATCCCCGCCGGATCGATGGTCATGGGGACCCCGGGAAAAGTTGTCCGCCCGCTCAGCCCGGATGAGCGCGCCGGGCTCAAGCTCTGGGCCGAAAAGTATATCCACGTCGCCCGCGCCCACGCCGCCCTGCAGGCTCAACAAACTGCCTCGCCAGCGGCCTGATCCTACTGACCCTTACGGGCGGCGCGGCTTGGAAGGACGGGCTCAATGACTTTGAGTTCGGAAAAACAGTCGCGGTAACAGCCTCTGTCCCTGGCAAGAAGCCGTCCGGTGTGGTGGGACGCATGTGCCCCGATGAGAAAATCCGGCAATACTCGCTTGCCGGAGCGATTGCGCTGGAGGTAAGACCGAAACATTTCTCCCGCCATCGTCGCAGACTCCAAGGTTGAGGGGAGAAACAATATCTTCCAATCTGAAAGAAATCGTCCCAGTTGGTTTGCCTCGATGGCAGGGGTGATCTCCGCCAGCACGCATTCCCCGATGACCAGCCGCCCCTGAAGGGGCTCACCTCCTTTTCCCGCACGTCCGACCGGCCGTGCGCTATCGAAGCATTAGATCTTTTCCTGCGGGCGGCGTCTTCGGACCGACGGCGGGTTGGGTTTTGCTCCCGCCGTCCCCGTCACCACCTTTCCGGTGGGGGTCGAAAAAGTGGTCAAGCGCCAGGAAGAGCGCCTTCGCATGCCTTGCAAAAAAAAGATTAAAAAGGACGACTGGCGCGATCACCCAAAAGAGCAGCTCAGGCAGCGGAAGGGTGAAGAAGCTTTCCAGGATGACATAGATGGCGAGCCCCAGGAGGCTTCCCACGCCGTAGTTGATCGCCCAGATGGAGAGCAGGAAATACCCGGTTTCCCGCTCGTATGCATACCCGCAGCGGGGGCACCCATCGAGCGGCGTGAACCAATCCCTCAAGCGCCGCAGGTGTCGCAACGGGACGAAGATCGGGCTCCTCCCGCACTCCGGGCACCGCAGGCGCAGGGCCCGTGTAAAAAACACCCAGGCTTTCCCGATCATGGCTGCGGGGTGAGTTCGATCCGCGCCAGATCATAGCCGCGGCCCACGATGAGCTTCAGGATTTTTTGACAGGCGGCGGCGGGAATCCTGGGCTCACCCGCGAGGATCCAGAGAAACTTAGCGATCTCATGCCATCGCCCCGTGCAGCGGCTCAGATCCACAGAGGGAACGCTTGCCAGGGGGGGGCGGGACGCGCAGCCGCTGAAAAGAAGGCTGATCAGCATTGCCGGCAGGGAGAGTTTTTTCATCTGCGGATCGTAGCAAGGAGCCAAGTGAAATGCACGGCCGGTTAATCCACTGTTTTTCGGCGTCCGAGATCACCTGCGCCAGGCCCGGTGGAGTCGCCGGTGCTGTGAAGGGAGCGCTGTATCAGCACCCCGGAAACCATCGCAGCGGGCGTGCCGGTGCGCAGGTGATGCCCGGCTCGCACCGGGCGGCTCCAATGTTGTTGTGTCAGGGAAGTTGAATGCTCAAAGACGGTCTAAAAAGCTTCCTGCCATGAAATAAAAAGCCACCATGAAGGGCTTGCAGGAGAATGCCAGTGCCTGCTGCCCCGCCTTCCTGCTCTTCAGGGTTGAAACTTTTTCTGCATTTCCAACCAGACAAATTCACTGGCTCCCCAGTTCCTCATGGATTTTCGCGAAGCCCTGGATGCGGTATCGCTCGCAGAGCGCATTGTGGTGGCTGGCGAGGGCTGCCGCTCCGATCGCCAGCAAGTCGTGCCCAAGGCTGCCGGCCAGCCTGACGACAGCTTCCTCGGCTGGCTCAACCCCGCCACAAACCAGTGGGTCAACGCGGTCTTGCCCATGGCTCGAGAGCCACCGCATCGGCAGGATGCCAATGCCACTCTGAATTGAACAGCATTGGGTTTTAAAGGGCTGGCGCCTTCCCGAGCCTGCTTGCACAGACAGCCAGGATGGCGAGGGGAACGATGAGCGCCAGCTCGCCGATCCGCAGAAAAAGGATCCCGTTCAAAACCGCCCCCGCGAGGTAGATCACCCAGACCACGCCATTCCACCACGGAGACTCGCGCGGCTTGTTGGCCTCGCCGAATCGTGAGGCTCCCCTCGGCGGCAGGAGCCACTCGACGAGATCGGTCGTAAAACTCGTGAGGACTCCGGTGATGTACGTCGTCGATGCCTTCGCGTGGATGCCACGTATAGCGGCACTCTGTAAACCCATCGCCAGGGCGGCCAGCGCAACAATCGTCAGGCCGATTCCCTGGGGCGGCGCCTGGCCGGACATCCTCCACACCAGCAGAGCCGCCGCAAGGAGAAGGATTTCCAGGACGAGCACTTTGCCCGCAGCCAAGCCCTCTTGGCGTGGGGCGCATCTCACCAGAACCCACTCCCCGAGCGCGGCGCCGGCGACATACGCAGCAACGGAAAGTGCGGAGCTGAGCCCGGTCGCAAAATCGCCGCGCGCCAGCGCGGTCGCTAGGAGGATCGTGTTCCCGGTCTGCGCCGCCGTCAGCACGCTGAAACCGAGGATCACAACGGCATCGACCCCGGCCGCGCCAAACGCCAATAGCAGAACCAGTCGCCCTCTGGCGCTTCCCGCGCACGGATCCGGCACGGCTGGAGACGGGCGCATCTCCGAAAGTTGCACGCCTGTCAGGCAAAGGGCATCCGGGTTCGGAGTTCCGCCTTCAGGCGGCTGGCGAGGGGGGCGGCAGCTCAAAAAGCGCCGCCTGAAGGCGGAACTCCAAACAAGGTCCCCCGAGGCGGAGCCCGCTCCTGCAACTTTCGGAGATGCGCCAGCTGGAGCCTCTGGTTGGTTCGACGTCTTTCGCCTCATGAATCAGCACCTATCCAGGAAAAAATGCGGGGAAAGGAATGTCATTCCCGGACATGTATCCCGTGCCGCTGCCGGGGCAAATCATATTCTATGTTCTACCCGGTGGCTCACGCCACCGGCCAATATCCGCAAGGCCCTGCCGGGCCTCTGCCAGCGCTGCAAGTAAATGACGGCATACGCTCACATGATGTAGGCCGCCCAACGAAGAGCCTACGCCAGCGCCTCGGCCCGGGGCCGTTCCTTTTTGCTGAGCGCCCGGCGGAGCTTGGTGAGGGCGATGTTTTGGAGCTGGCGGATTCGCTCCCGCGTAACCCCGAATTTTTCGCCGACCTCCTCAAGGGTTTTTGGCTTTTTCCCATCGAGGCCGAAGCGGGCGTTGATGATCCGGCGCTCGCGGTCATCGAGCACGTCGAGGAGGTCGCCCACCTCGTCGCGAAGGTCTTTGTCCCGGAGCATCTCAAACGGATCTTGCGCCTCAGTGTCGCCGACCAGATCGCCAAATTGCGTCGAGTCGTCGTCGCCGATTGGCTGGTCCAGCGATGTCGGCCGGATGGCGGCGCTCTTGAGCGCGGTCACCTTGGCCGCCGAGAGGCCGATCTCCTCGGCGAGCTCGTCATCGGATGGCTCGCGGCCAAGCTCCTCGGTCATCTGGGTCGATACCCGCCGGATCTTCGCAATTTTGTCGACGAGGTGGACCGGAAGACGGATCGTCTTGCTCTGGTTGGCGAGCGCGCGCTTGATCGACTGCTTGATCCACCAGGCGGCATACGTGCTCAGCTTACCGCCCTTTTTCGGGTCGAACCGCTCGACCGCCTTCATCAGCCCGATGTTGCCCTCGGAAATCAGGTCGAGAAGCGGAAGCCCGTAGTTGCTGTAGTCCCGCGCGATCTTTACCACCAGTCGAAGGTTCGAACGAACCATCAGCGAGCGGGCCTCCTGGTCCCCGCGCTTGATCTTGCGCGCCAGCTTGATCTCGTCTGCAACCGTCAGAAGTGGAAATTGCGCGATCTCACGAAGGTAAAGTTGGAATCCCGTGTCTGAATCTTCAATAGCCATGGTAATATTTGGGGTTGTTATTAGGTACGCCGCCCACCAGCTGACGGTTGCCTCCGAAGCCTGACCGCGCGTGGATGATTAACGCCGTTAAATATCAGACGTGCCAAACAAGGGATCTGTTCAAAAAAACCCCGTAAAATCTTCAAACCTTGACCCAGGTCGCTGTTTTTTTGGGATTTGGGCAGATTTATCCGGCCAAGATCAGGCGATCTCCACCGGTTCCAGAGAGGAGAGGAGTTCCTGGAGATTGATCGTGACGAAGTCGGTGGCCGTATCGCTGAGACCGTAGGGGAGGACGATGCGATCTCCGTGCAGGAGGGCTCCGCAGGTGTAGACGACATTCGGGACATAGCCTTCCCGTCCTGCGCCCTCGGGCGTGAGCAGGGGGTTTTTCAGCTGGCTGATCACCCGCGCGGGATCGTTGAGGTCGAGGAGCATCGCCCCCATGCAGTATTTTCGCATGGGACCAACCCCGTGAGTGATGACGAGCCATCCGGCCGGAGTTTCGATTGGGGACCCGCAGTTCCCGATTTTCACCGCCTCCCAGGGCTGCGCCGGGCGGCGCAGCACGCGCGGATCGCTCCAGAAGTGGGGGTTGTCGGAAAACATCAGGAAAAGGTTTTCATCATCCTGCCGCGAGATCATCACATAGCGGCCATCGATCCGCCGCGGGAAAAGCGCCATCCCCTTGTTTTGGACAGCGCGCCCGTTCAAGGTGATGGCGCGGAAATCCAGAAAGTTGGTGGTTTCGAGGAGCTGGGGGAGAATGGCCCGCCCGTTGTAGGCGGTGTAAGTGCCATAGTAGGTCGTCGTTCCGTCGTCCTCGATAAAGCGGACGAAGCGGGCGTCCTCCATCCCGTTGCTCTCGTTCGAGGAGACCGGGAAAATGATCCGCTCGGAGGCGGCCGTCGCGGGGTCGAAGTGGACTTCGTAGTTGGATTCCGCAAGCCAGCGGACGCATTCCATCGTGCGCTGAATATCCCGGTGCAGCGGGGCTTTGCCGCGTGCGGCGCGCTTCATCGCCAGCTCCAGCTGGCTCAGGGAGAACTCCTCCTCGAGCGACTCCATCACCTGGGCGGTCCACTCGTTTTCGAAGCCCATCTCCATGAGCTTGTGGAGAAAGATGGGCTTGCGATACGTCGGGTTCGGGTTGATTTCGGGGGCGGTGACAAACCGCAGGGGCGGTTCGATGTGGATGGAGTAGTCGGCCCGCACGATCCCGCTGCGGAAGGAGATCGAGGAGATGTGGCCCTCGCCGGTGGCGCGCAGGCTCAGGAGAAACCGGAGCTCTCCCTCGCCGAGGCCGGACTGGTCGGGGTGAGGGACGATCGACGGGTTGAACAAGGCCGCGGACTCGAGGGCATATTCGCCGGAAAACAGCGCGCCGATATAGAGCTGGCGCACTTCCGTGAGCGGGCGGCCGGTGAACAGGTGGGGGCGGACCATCCGGAAGTGGCGGCGCCAGATCTTGCGGACATCTGCGTGCCGGCCTTCGAAGTCGCCGAGCACGGAGGCGAGCTGGATTTTTGTCTCGCCCTCGCTGAGGGCGAGCGCGCGGCCGATGATGTTCACGATGCGGACGGGGTTCGACGGGATGAACGGCCGGATGAGGACCCGGCGGGGGTCCGGGCGCATCGTGACCCCGGTGGGGTGGATGGTCAGGCGGCGCATGGGATTTTACCCGTCATTTCTGCTGCCTCCGGGCGGCTCAACTCGGCGTGGGAAAGGTAGAAGGCAAGGCTCGATTCCGCACCCTGGTTTTGGTTGAGATGGTCCTGCAGCAGCGCATCCCGGCACCCGCCGGATGTCGGGTCATAGAGCGGCTGCCCGATGTCGTTTCTTCCCAGAAACCATTCGAAGCACCGCCAGGCCGCCTGGCGCCAGGAACGATCCCGCGTGACGGAGTACGCCTCCAGGCAGGCGGAGATCATGGCATGCGCTTCGAGCGGTTGCTGGTCGAAGCGCGCCTTTTCTTCCCCGCGCGGCCAAAACCCGTGGCAGCCGACCGGGGCAAAGTGGCCACCCGGAGCCGTCTGGGCCTCAAGAAGCCAGCGCAGCGAGTCCAGCCCCATGTCGAGAACATCTCCCCGGGATGTCCAGTGCCCGCTGAGGATCATCGCGTGCGAGAGCTTGGCATTGTCGTAGGTCACGATGCGCTCAAACCACTGCCAGCCCGGAGCCGAGTTGGCCCGGAACAGGTCGGCCAGCATCCCGGTGAGGGTGTCGCGGGTCTTGGCCACCACGCGATCTCCGGAAAACGCCCTCAGATATTCATGGATCGCAATGAGGGCAAACGCCCAGGCCCGCGGGGAGCTGAATCGCAGGACCGATGCGAGGCCGCGCTGGAAAAGGAGCCCGCAGAGGTGGCGGTGGCCCTCATTGTGAGATCGGCCGAGCGCAGTTCCAACCGCCCAGAGCGCGCGCGAATGGCTGTCCTCCGACCCGTGAAGTTCGAGCCACTTCCTCTCATGGCTCATGAAATTCCGGAACCGGCACGTGTTGGCATCAAACGCATACCAGAGGAACGCGAGGTAGGTGCTCGCCAGGCGGTCGAGCTCCGGGTGGATGGTGCCGTCCTCCTGCATGAGAACCGTGAAGATGAACGCGCGGGCGTTGTCGTCCGTGCAGTACGCCTCGTGGTAGTTCGGGACATTGTAGATCGCGTGCTGGAAGATCCCGGTGTGGTCGCTCATCTTGAGCAGGTGGCTGAGGTTGAGCGCGGGCAGCGGGTAGTTCCCGCTCTCCTGCGTTCGCGCTGCCACGGTGGCTGGGGAGGGGGCGCTGAGGCTCGCCCGCGCCTTCTCGAAGCTCTCCATGTACCTTCGCGCGACGACCGGCCAGATCATCTCGCGGCCGCACTTCCAGGCGCGCTTGCGCATCGCCGTCATCACGGTCGGGTGCGCGAGGAACTCGTTGACCGCCCCGGCGATGGCCGGGGCGTTGGCAAAGGGGACCAGGACTCCGCGCTCTTCGGCCAGAAGTTCCTGGGCGTGCCAGTACGGGGTCGAGATGACGGCCTTGCCGGCGCCGAATGCGTAGGAGAGCGTCCCGGAGGTGATCTGCGCGGGGTTCAGGTAGGGCGTGATGTAGATGTCCGAGGCGCCGATAAATTCCTTGAGCTCGTCGAGCGAGACAAAGCGGTTGTGGAACTGCACGTGCTCTGCGACCCCGAGCTCTGCGGCCAGCGCCTCAAGCTTCTGCCGATACCTCTCGCCTTCCGAGGCAATCAGGTTGGGATGGGTGGCCCCGAGCACGATGTACACGACATCCGGGTTCTTGCTCAGGATCGCCGGCAGCGCGGCGATCACGTTTTCAATGCCCTTGTTTGGCGAAAGCAACCCGAACGTCAGCAGCACCGTCTTGCCCTCCACGTGGAAGAGGTCCTTGAAAAAATTTGAGTCGATGAACGGCAGGTCGATGACCCCATGCGGGATCAGGTCGATTTTTCCCGGGGCGACCCCGTAGACGGACTCCAAATAATCCCGCCCCCGCTCGGCCATGACGACGAACCGGCTGGAGAGGAGGTCGAGCTGCTTCATCACCGAGCGCTGGGCTGCACTGGGCTCGCGGAGGACCGTGTGAAGGGTCGTCACCACGGGCATGTTGAGCCCGCGAAGGAACGCGAGGAGGTGGCTGCCGGCGCGGCCGCCATAGATCCCGAACTCGTGCTGGACCGAGACGACCTCGACGTTGTTGATGTTGAGGAAATCGGCGGCGCGCTGGTAGGAATCGAGCTCCTGCTCGGCAATTTCGAAGCGCACCCGCTTCGGGTAGTCGTACCCTTCGGGACGGTCGTTCACCGAGCCGACGACGCAGCGTGCGCCCGGAAACTCGGAGGCCACCGCCTCGCAGAGGTCGGCCGTAAAGGTGGCGATCCCGCACCGCCGCGGGACGTAGTCGCCCAGAAAGGCGATGTGTTTGGTGTTGAGTGGATTTTCCATGGGCGCTCGAGTGAAATTTCGAGCGCCTCACAAAGGCAGCGACCATGTTTCCGCTCGTCAAAAGCGGGAGTCCCGGACGAAACAGAATCAAACTCGCCCCGATCCTCCCCCAAGTCAACCTTGCTAAGCCGTGCCCGCGCGGTTCGGCCGCTTCAGACGAAGTCCGACATCTCGTAGAGGGCGGGGTCGCGGACCGGGCGGCGGGAGCGTGCGCGCGCCCCGGCCTCGCCTTCCGGCGCCGGTTCGCCGGGCAGGTCCATCCCGTCGAAGGCATCGCCAAATTCCTCCTCGAGCTTTTCCGGGTCCTCGCCGGACTCGAGGCGGCGGATCATCTGCTCCATTTCTTTCGGCATCGCCTGGCCGGTGGCCTCGGTCATCTTGCGCATCATCCGCCCGAGTGCGCGCGGGTCCGGGTTTCCCTCGTCCATCCCGGACATCTCGCGCTCCATCTCGGCCATGACCCGCTCCATGCGCGGGTCCGCAGGATCCGGGGCTGCCTCGGATTTTTCGGAGGCGCGGCCGGTGACGGCAAACCGCGAGAGCATCCGCTCCATGCGGGCGCCCGGGCGGTCCGGGCAGCGGGGGATCTTCTGGCCCTGCGAAAGGCTGCGCGCATAAAACGAGTAGACCTTGTTGGTATCCGGCGAGAAAAATTCGTAGATTGGCATGGGGTAAGAGTGTGCCAAATTTCCCGCGGGCGTCAAATCACCGCGGTGCCATCGGGTGTTTGACGTCGGGCAGCACGGCGGCCGCAGAGACCTCGACCTCGCGCTCCATCCCGAGCAGCTCGAGGAGCACGGTGATGCGATCGCGGGCCGGGAGGAGGTTCGTGACGATGGCCCTGATCCCGCGGAACGGCCCCTCGACGACCTGCACCTCCTCGCCGACATTCACGCGCGACGGGATCTCGACCGTCTCCTCTGCGGATACCGACGCGCGCAGCTCCTGGATGATCGTGTCGGGCACGAGCGCTGGAATTCCGCCGAACGAAACGATGTGCGAGACGCCGTTCGTCGTTGCGACGATCCTGTACTGGGATTCGTAGTCGAATTTTGCGAAGAGATAGCCTGGGAACATCGCCTCCGTAACCCGCGCCTTCCCGCTCCGCCGGGCGCGATCAAAGCGCAGGAGCGGGCAGAAAACCTCGACCCGGGCGTCCACGACAAGCGCCATCTTCGCCGACCGTTCCTGCCGGGGACGCGTCTTAATGCAGTACCATAGGTTTTCGCTCATCTTCGGGGAGCAGCATTCTCCTCAAAATCGCCCGGATGACAAGCCCCCTCATCCCCTTGGCGGGGGCGCGGCGATTGTGACGGAATTGTCACAGAGGGAGGCTTTTCAGAAGCCGCCGGCCTGTGAATAAGTTGTTGACAAGCTTATGAAATACTACCGCACGGGATGGGTCTCGGATGTTCATCTGGGAGCGCGCGGCAGCCAGGCAGGGGCGCTGCTGGAATTCCTGAAAGACACAGAGTTTGAAACCCTCTACCTCGTCGGCGACCTCGTGGATATCTGGGCGCTCCGCCGCGGGATCTACTGGCCGCAGGACCACAACGACGTCATCCAAAAGCTCCTCCGCAAGGGGCGCAAGGGAACGGAAATCATCTATATCGTCGGAAACCACGACGAGTTTCTCGCCGGATTTTTCGGCTCCTACGCGAGCGTGACCCTCCGCAAAAATGCCATCCACAAGACTGCCGACGGACGGCGGATCCTGGTCATGCACGGGCACGAACTGGATACCGTGGTCCAGAACCTGGGCTGGCTCGCCCATGCGGGCGACCTCGGCTACGCGTTCCTGCTCCGCTGCAACGGACTCGTCAATTTTTTCCGCCGCCTCTTCGGCCTCGGCCACTGGTCGCTGAGCGCGTACGTGAAGGCGGAAGTCAAAAATGTGGTCAGCTTCATCGGCCAGTTCGAGGAGGCCGTCGTCCGCTACGCCCGGGACTTTGACGTCGATGGCGTGCTGTGCGGGCACATCCACACCGCCTCCGTGCGCCAGATCGATGGCGTCGAATACTACAACACCGGCGACTGGGTCGAAAGCTGCACCGCCGTCGTCGAGCATTACGACGGACGCATGGAGCTCATCCGGCCCTCCTCGGGCGCTCCCTTCCCACAAATCATTCAGCCTCTGGAGGAAGCCTTGACCTCCAAGGCAGTCCCGGCCTGAGGGTCCGGCTCCGGACGGATGATCGCCCGTAGACCCGCCAAGCGCCCGCAGACGAGGACCGTCACAAAGAGCAGGCCCGCGCTTGCAGCCATCATGCCCGCAGAGCTCACCGCCCCGAGCCCGGGAAACCCGGTGAGACGGGCCAGCGCCTGTGGGACGATCGAGATGGCCGCCACATGGCCAATGGCGGCAGCAAGAGCGGCAAAGAGAAGGCTGAGGGCGAGGGCGTGGGCCAGACGGTGGCTCATCACGAGGGCGGTGGCACCGGGAACGATGAGCATGGCAATCACGAGGATGCTCCCGACGCTCTCAAAGGCGACCACGGTCGTGATGGCCGTGATGATCGTCAGTCCCTGTTTCATGGCATGAGCGGAGATCCCCATGGCCGTCGAGAGGGCCGGGTCAAACGCCGCGATGCGCAGCTCTTTAAAAAGCAGGATCGCAAGCAGCAGGTTTGCTAGAAACATGCCGCCGGAAAGCTGGGCAATTCCAGGCATCCACCCCGTATCGACGACGGCGGTCTCGATCGAGCCGTACAAAACGCATCCGGGATCCAAATCGACCCGGTCTGCCGCGTGGCGGATCAGGATCAGCCCAAGCGCAAATAGGCTGCAAAAGACCACGCCGAGGGAGGCGTCGGCATCCACCCTCCCGCGGCGATGGATCCACTCCGTGATAAGCCCGGTCAGGAGCCCCGCCAGGGAGGCGCCGACAAACATCGGGAGCGGATCGCGGGAGCCGGAAATCAAAAAACCTGCCGCCAGGCCTGGCAGAACGGCATGGCTGATCGCATCGCCCAGCATACTCTGCCTGTTCAGGAGCAGGAAAACCCCCGGGATCGCGCACGCCATCGAAATCAGCGCGCCCGTCACCACGATCCATGTGTCAATCTCCGACCAGGCCATCATTTTTCCGGGTCCTCCGGGACAAACGCTGCCCGTCGTTCGTTATCCAGGATGGCTTCGAGCCCATCGACAAGGCCGGGGTCCAGCACATGTTCAATCAGGTCCGCATCGCGGTCAACCCGAGCCGGCGCAACGTCGGCATGGTGGAGAAGGTAGAGCTCCCAAAGCCGGTGGTTGCGGACCAGCCGCCGGGCTTCGAGGCGGCCGGTGCCGGTCAACTGGAGCGCGCCCCCGCCGCCTGGCGTGAGGAGCCCGGCGTTTATCGACCGCGAGATTTCCCGCTCCAAATCGCCCGGCTTCCAAGGCCGCTTGTGCCGCAGGGCCGCTGCCGTGGCGGGTCCGCTTTCAAGGCACTCGTAGACCGCCCGAAGGAGGTGCTCGCACCGCAGCCGCCTGGTCGCAGACCGCTCGTGCCAGCAGCGGAGAAGGATCCCCCGCTGCGCCCCCAAGACCATGCTGAGAGAGAAAAGGAACGCCGCGCAAAGAACGATAATGGCACCGGCGGGAAGGCGGGCAAATATCGCGCTGGCTGCCACCCCGGCGCCGGCGCTCAGGCAGCCGATGGCCGTAGCCACAATGGCCATGACCTCCAGCCTGTCGCTCCAGAATCTGGCCGCAGCCGGCGGGATGACCAGCAGCGCCACCACCAGCAGCAGGCCAACGGCTTGGAGTCCCACCACCGTCACCAGCACGACGAGCGCCATGAGGATCCCGTCGAGCAGCCTCACCGGCCACCCGCCCGCACCGGCAAACCCCTCATCGAAGCAGAGGAGCGTGAACTCCTTGAAGAGCCCGGCGCAGAGCGCTGCGACGACCACCGACATGCAGAGAATAAACCAGGCATCGGCCGCCGTCATCGAAGCGGTTTTACCGTAAATAAAATGGTCCAGCCCCGCTGCATTGCCGCCAGGAAGCTGCTGGACGGCCGTCACCAGAGTGACCCCGAAACCAAAAAACACGCTGAGGACAATCGCCAGTGCGGCGTCATCTTTGATCCGGCTGAACCGGCGAATCATCAGGACCGACACCATCCCGGCTGCGCCCGAAATCGCGGCGCCTGCGAGCAGCCAGGGCAGAGATTTGCCAGCAGCTCCGAGCGCGTAGGCGATGAGGAACGCGGCGGCCACTCCCGGCAATGTCGAGTGGCCGAGGGTATCGCCGAGCAGCGCGCGCTTGCGCAGGAGAAGAAATGTGCCAATCAAGCCGGCGGCGGCCCCGAAGGCGCACGCGCCAGCCAGCACGACCCGCGTGTTGTAGTCCTGCAGAGAAAGGAACCGGAGGAGCTCCGCCGTCATTGCAGAGATCCGGGAACCCCCCGGCGGGACAGGTCGGCAACCGCCTCATCGAGCAGGGTCAGGCGCCCCCCGTACGTCTTGCGCAGGTTCTCGCGGCTGAAGACGTGATTCACCGGGCCCTGCGCGACGACGCGCATGTTCAGAAGGACGACATCGTCAAAATATTCCGAGACGGTATCCAGGTCATGGTGCACGCAGACCACCGTGCGCCCCTCATTCTTCAGGCGCCGAAGCACTTCTTGGATCGCCTGCTCGGTGGCAGCATCCACGCTGGCAAACGGCTCGTCCATGAGGTAAAGATCGGCCTGCTGCGCAAGCGCCCGGGCCAGGAATACCCGCTGCTGCTGCCCGCCCGAAAGCTGGCTGATCTGTCGACGGGAAAAATCGGCGAGTCCGACATCGGCCAGGGCCGCCTCGGCAAGCTCGCGATGTGCCCTGCGCACGGGAAGGCACCAGCCGATCTTTCGATAAAGCCCCATCGCCACCACATCCCGCGCGCTCACCGGAAAGTCCCAGTCCACGCTCTCCCGCTGGGGCACGTAGGCAACCCGGCTCCGCGCGGCACCCAGCGGCTTTTCAAAAAAGAGGGCTTCGCCGGATGCCATCGGGATCAGGCCCAGCGCGGCTTTCAGGAGGGTGCTCTTGCCTGCGCCGTTCGGGCCAACAATCGCCGTTGTCCGGCCCGCGCGGATCGTTACATCCGCGTCCCACAGCACCAGCTTCCGATGGTAGGCCACATTGAGGGAGCGGATCGCCAGCGGGATCATAGCTTTCCGGCCATTCCCTTTTCCGGCGCTTCCCCGCCCAACCCGCGCGCAATGATCGTGGCGTTGTGGTCGATCATCCCAAAATATGTCCCAAGATAGGTTCCTGGCGCCCCCATGGCATCGGAAAAAAGCTCGCCCCCAAGACGGAGCCCATGCCCGCGCGAACCAGCTCCCTCCATCACGGCGCGCACGTTTTTATCGGGGACGCTGGTCTCAACAAAAATCGCGGGGATCTTCCGATTGACAATCTCGTCCACCAGGCGATTGATGTCCGAGACCCCCGCCTCCGACTCCGTGCTGATACCCTGAACCCCCAGCACCATGATCCCCGTAGCCCGCGCCAGGTAGTGAAAGGCATCATGCGCTGTGATCAGCACCCGTTGCTCGGGGGGAATGGAGCCAAACACCTTTTTGATGTACGCATCCAGGTCCTCCATCCCCGCCCGATAACTGCTGGCGCGTGTGGCAAATCCCTCCGCCCCCTCAGGATCCCGCTTCTCCAGGGCCGCCCGGACCGGCTCAATGCATTTTGCCCAAGTGCCCGGATCCATCCACACATGCGGATCCTTGTGCCCCTCCCCTTGAATCAGATCCCCGGGATTCAGCGCGTCTGCCACCCCAACCACCGGCGTTCCCCGCCCGGCAATTTTTCGAAACGTCTCGATCATCTGCCCCTCAAGCAGAAGCCCGCTGAAAAAGATCATGTCCGCCTTCAACATCTTCGAGACATCATCCCGCGTCGGCTTGAAAAGATGCGGATCCACCCCCTCGCCAATCAGGGTAGTCACCTCCACCCGATCCCCGCCAACCTCCTTCACCATGTCCGCCACCATTCCCGTCGTACAGACGACCCGCAACGGGGCCGCTCCCAAGGCTCCCATTCCCATGATCAATGCTAAAACGTGTATGTGCATGAATAAGAAAATTAGCCTCGCCTATAATGTTTGTCAAGCCGCGGCTTCCGCGCCTCAACTTTGTTCGAATCCATTGGGGTCTGGCCTCGCGCCTGATGCGCGAATTTAAATCAGGTTAAAAAAGGAAAATTAGCCGTGGCTATAGTATTCTTATTGTGTCTGATTTTGGGCGGGTTAGTGATGTGGTCATGCCGCTGCTGACATCCGAGACTCAGGCCGACATTTTGCGGGCCTGCCTGCATTTGCCGGAGGAAGGCCGCGAGGTGGGAGTGGAAGCGTTGGCGCTGTTCCTCCACCGCCCGGAGGAGGAAATTGAGAGGGGGGTCGAGGCCTTGGCCGCCGCCGGCCATCTGGAGGGAGCGTGCCAGCTGACCGAGGCCGGGAGGCGCCAGGCGCTCGCCCTGACCCGGGCGCATCGGCTCCTTGAGTCCTACCTTCAATCGCGGGATGGGGTACCGCTGGAGCAGATCCATCGGAAGGCCGACCGACTGGAGCACAGCATATCCGCGCTGGAGATCGAGCGGATTGCCGAGGTGCTCAACCATCCGAGGTTTGACCCGCACGGGGATCCGATCCCGACCCGTAGCGGAGTTTTGCCAACCATCCGGCGGGTGCCTCTTCCGGAATGGCCTGGGAACCGGGAGGGAAGGATTGCGCATATCGAGGACGAGCCGGTGGAGAGCTGCCGGGAGCTGGTCGCCCTGGGCGTCTCCCGCGGCGCCCGCATCCGCATCCTGCGCCCGGGAGTAATCTGGCACCATGGACGCCACCTCGAGGTGCCCGAGTCCCTCTGGCCGCTGATCGGAATCGAGCCATTGGCGGAGGGCGAGCGCGCGGCTAGCGGTGGCCGGGCGCTCACTGAGTTTGCCGCCGGCGAGGCCGCCGAAATCATCGAGCTCGACCCGGCCTGCACCGGGGCCGCGCGGCACCGGATGCTCGATATCGGGCTCGTCCCGGGCACAAAAGTCGTCCCGGATTTTTCCGCCGCCTTCGGGGGGCCACGCATGTACCGGGTCCGGGGGACGTGCGTCGCGCTTCGGCGCGAACAGACGAATGGGATCCTGGCAAAATTCTGGGAGGAGCCGGCGTGAGCGGGTGTGCGACCGACTGCGGAAGCTGCGGGACGACCGGAGCCGGCTGGGAGAGGAAGGGGTTCCGCATCACCGCCTGCGATGCGGTTGTCGCCCTGGCCGGAAATCCAAACACCGGAAAAAGCACGGTTTTTAACCACCTCACCGGGCTCCGCCAGCATACCGGAAACTGGCCGGGCAAGACGATCTCGCGGGCGGACGGGGCATTTGACTTTCAGGGCACGAACTACCGCCTGGTCGATCTTCCCGGCACGTACTCGCTGCTCTCGGCTTCGCCGGATGAGGAGGTCGCCCGCGATTTCATCCTCTTCGGCCGCCCGGATGTCACGGTTGTCGTCGTCGATGCGACCGCGCTGGAAAGAAATCTGAACCTCGCCCTCCAGATCCTGCAAATTACGAACCGCGTCGTGATTGCGCTCAACCTGATGGACGAGGCGAAGGCGCACGGGATCCGGGTTGATGACCGCGGCCTGGCCCGCGACCTTGGCGTTCCGGTTGTTCCCATGGCGGCGCGCCGGGGCGAGGGGGTCGATGCGCTGGTGGCCATGATCGATGCCGTGCGCCAGGGCGAGATCGTCTGCCATCCGAAGCCCTTTATCTTCCCGGTCGCCGGGCTGGAGGAAAGCGTGCACGATCTCGCCCTCGATTTGCAGGGTCTCTATCCCGGCCTTCCGCAAGCCCGCTGGATCGCCCTCCGGTTGCTCCAGGGGGATGGGCGGATCCGCGAGGCGCTTCGCTCGGGCGACTTCGAACTCCTGGCCGCCCCTGCCGCAAACCGCGTGCCGGCCGGAGCATCCCTATGAAAATCCAGCCCTCGGATATTTTAGAACGAGCGGATTCGCTGCGCTGGAGGTTGCCGCAGAACGTGGATGACCGGATCGCCGAGTCCCTGTACGGGACGGCCGCCGACGTGGCCTCGCGCAACGTGGCAAAATCCGGCGGCTCGTTCCGCGGGACCTGGCAGCGCCAGCTTGACCGGATTCTGACCGGGCGGTTCACCGGGCTCCTGGCGATGCTCGCCATCTTTGCCATTGTTCTCTGGCTGACCATCGAAGGGGCGAACGTGCCGTCGGCGATGCTCGCTGATCTGCTGATCGGAAAAATCCAGCCCTGGCTGCATGGGCTGGCGGCGGCCGCCGGGCTGTACCCATGGCTGTCCGGGCTTCTGATCGATGGCATCTACCTCGCGACCGCGTGGGTGATCAGCGTGATGCTCCCCCCGATGGCGATCTTTTTTCCGATGTTCACCATCCTCGAGGACTTCGGCTACCTGCCTCGCGTGGCGTTCAACCTGGACCGCGCATTTCAGAAAGTGGGAGCACATGGGAAGCAGGCGCTCACGATGTCGATGGGCCTCGGGTGCAACGCGGCCGGCGTCATCGCCTGCCGGATCATCGACTCCCCGCGCGAGCGACTCATCGCGATCCTCACGAACAACTTCTCGCTTTGTAACGGCCGCTGGCCGACCCAGATCCTCATCGCCACTGTATTTATCGGCACGCTCGTCCCCGGTGCCTTCTCAGGGATCCTCTCGGCCGCCTGCGTGATGGGGGTCGCCTGCCTCGGGTTTGTCCTCACGTTTGCCTCCTCCTGGGTGCTCTCGCGCACCGTCCTGCGCGGCGAGGCCTCGACGTTCAGCCTCGAGCTCCCGCCGTACCGGCCGCCGAGCATCCTGCGCACGCTCTACACCTCGCTCATCGACCGCACGCTCTTTGTTTTGTGGCGCGCCGTCGTTTTTGCCGCGCCGGCGGGTGCCCTCATCTGGCTGGTTGCCAACGTCCATGTGGCCGACCAGTCGATCGCCTACTGGACGATCACCGGACTCAACCCGATCGCCTGGGTGATGGGGCTCACGGGGGTGATCCTGCTCGCCTACATCATCGCCATTCCGGCGAACGAGATCATCATTCCCACGATCCTCATGCTCACCGTGCAATATGCCGGGCTCGGCGGCATGGGCGACGGGGCCGGCGTGATGTTCGACGCCGACGGGAACGCGCTGCGAACCATCCTCGAGGCCGGCGGATGGTCGGTCCTCACCGCCGTCTGCCTGATGCTCTTCAGCCTCGCTCACAACCCGTGCTCCACGACGATCTACACGATTTATAAGGAGACCGGCAGCTGGAAGTGGGCCGCCCTCGCCACCCTCATGCCGCTCGCCGTCGGCGTCGTCCTCTGCTCGTCGGTTGCGTTCATCTGGCGAACGCTGGCGGGATAAAATTTTGATGGGCGGGGGATACTGACATTCACCTTCACGCTTCGCTCCGGAGTGGTGAGGGTCATCAATGCTGGATATTGGCGCAAAGGAAAACACCTCTATGAAGGCAAAAAAAGTTGATTACACGAACGATCTCGGGGCGATGAAGGATTTTAATAACGAGGAAGTTCTGACGCGTTCGCAGGAGCGTTCCTTGGGCATTCCCGCCCCCGGTGCTGCGACGCGACGTGTGCGCAAGGTGAAGGAACCGGCGCGCATCAATATCCGCATGGCCGAGGAAACGCTGGATGGACTCAAGGTCCGTGCGGCAGAAGCCGGACTTCCATACCAAACGCTCGCCGCCTCCGTGCTTCACATGGTGGCCACTGGAAAACTGCGCCTCGATCTGGTCAAAGCCTGAGACGGAATCCAGCCGGGCATTTCAGGTGCTCAGCGGTCGAGGAGCTGAACGGAAACTGTTTTGGCGATTACGACCATGCCGGAATGGTCAATTCGACCATAAGCGCTGCTTGCGGTATGGCCGTATGGCAGGCGGGCGGGGTGGCGTATCAAAAGCGCTCCTTGTCAGGAAATCGTGCGGCCGGTAATGATGGGGGGCTTAATGCCAGCAGACGCGCTTTTTCTCATATCCGGCAGCGGGGATTATCCCCGGCTTGTTGCGGAGTCCGCCCGTCGGGCGGGGCGGCGGGTTGTTGTGGCGGCGTTTGAGGGGGAGACGTCGGCCGGGGTCGAGGCGCTGGCCGACGAAGTATATCGGATGAAGGTCGGGCAGCTCGGCAAGCTTCTGGATGCGGCCAAAAAGTCCGGCGCAAAAGAAGCGCTGATGGCCGGCCAGATCGCGCCGGGCAACCTGTTCAACCTCCGCCCGGACGTGCGGGCGCTGCTGATACTGGCGCGGCTGAAAGAGCGGAATGCGGAGACGTTGTTCGGGGCGGTCGCGGGCGAGCTGGCGGCCGTCGGGGTCACGCTTCTTCCTGCGACGACATTCCTTGATGAGCACCTGGCTGGCGCCGGACATGTCGCCGGACCCAAGCCCAAACCCCGCCAGATTGCGGACCTGGATTTCGGGTTCCGGATCGCCAAGGAAACCAGCCGCCTCGACATCGGCCAGACGGTTATCGTCAAGAACGGGACCGTTCTGGCGGTCGAGGCATTTGAGGGCACGAACGAGGCAATCCGTCGGGGCGGGGCGCTCGGCCGGGGCGGGGCGGTCCTGGTGAAGGTTTCGAAGCCCGGCCAGGACATGCGGTTCGACGTGCCGGTCGTCGGCACAAAGACGCTGGAGGTGGCGGCGGAGGCGAAGCTGCTGGCGATCGGGGTCGAGGCGGGCGCCACGATCCTGCTCGATCGCAAGCGGGTCGCCGAATCCGCGCGCGCCCATGGGATTTTGATATACGGACTATGAAGACGATACGCACGGGAGTTGTTGGCGTCGGCCACATGGGGATCAACCACGCGAGGATCTACAGCGAGATTCCTGGCTCGGAACTTGCGGCGGTTTATGATGCCGACAGCGCCGCCGCCGCCGCCGCCGCCGCAAAATACCATACGAAAGCCGCCGCCTCGCTCGCCGAGTTTGCGTCCCTGGTCGATGCCGCGACGATCTGCACCCCGACGGTCACGCACTACGAGATCGGGAAGGAGCTGCTCGCGCAAGGCAAGCACCTCATGGTAGAAAAGCCGATTGCCGACACCCCGGACCATGCCCGCGAGCTCGCCCGGGTCGCCGCGGAAAATTCCTGCGTCCTCCAGGTCGGGCACGTCGAGCGGTTCAACCCGGTCCTGCACGCGCTGGAGGCCCAGCTCCAGAACCCGCGCTTTCTGGAGGTGACCCGCCTCTCCCCGTATCCGAACCGGAGCACCGATATCGGGGTCGTGCTCGACCTGATGATCCACGACATCGAGATCATCCTCCACCTCGTCCGCTCGCCGATCGTCTCGATGGACCCGGTCGGGATTTCCGTCCTAGGCCGCGGGGAGGATATCGCAAACGTCCGGTTCCGCTTTCAAAATGGCTGCGTCGCCAACCTCACCGCCAGCCGGATCAGCCAGGACCGCGTCCGCAAGATCCGGGTCTTCCAGGAAAATGCCTACCTCTCGCTCGACTACAAAAACCAGTCCGGGTACCTCCTCCGCCTCGCGCGCGATGACGAAAAAGAAAGCTCCGGGATCGGGAAGCTGATCGGCCTCGCGACCGACTCAAAAATCGTGACCGACTTCAGCGGCCGGCGGATCGTCCGCGAGCCGGTCGACATCGAGAAGGGAGAGCCGCTCAAAATCGAGCTCGAGTCGTTTGTCCAGTGTGCCCGCGACGGCCTGAAACCGCGCGTGACCGGCCAGGCGGCAGCCGACGCCCTCGATATCGCGCTCGAGATCACCCGGAAAATCGACGAGGCCGACCCTCGGAAAACGGGGCCATGAAAAAATCCGGGGACCTCAAGCCCCTTCGCAGATGGCCGTCGAAACCCAGCCAAGCGGATCGAAACCATTCCGTGGCATCGGCATCCTGCCGATGTCTTACTCGATTTCCACGCATCGGCAAGATGCCGATGCCACAAGCAGAGACCCGTGCAGCGCGTTGGTGCCGGCTACGATATGCGAGGGCACGTGTGCTCCCTCGCCTTTCCTTGCACATTTTATCGCCGAATTCTCCAACCACATGACCGCGAAGTCCTGCCATCTCAATTTGCGCCCATGAGTTCGGCTACCCCGTCGGATGCCCTGACATTTTGGTTTGTTGCCGGCGAGACGAGCGGTGATGCGCGCGCGGCCGAGGTGATGCGTGCGCTGCGGGCGGCCATGCCGGGGGTCCGGTTTGCCGGTGCCGGCGGCCCGCGGATGGAGCCGCTTGCCGACGGGCCGTTCGACAACTGGACGTCCGAGGCCGCCGTCCTTGGGCTCTGGGACGTGCTCCGGAATTACGGGTACTTCCGAAAAAAGTTTGAGGCGATGCTGCGGGCGATTTCCGTCGAGCGTCCCGAGGCGGTCGTGCTCGTCGACTACCCGGGTTTCAACCTCCGGCTGGCCAAGGCGCTGCGGTCGGCCGGGTATCCGGGCAAGATCCTGTATTACATCAGCCCGCAGGTCTGGGCATGGAACCGTGGGCGCATCCCAAAGATGGCGCGGATCCTGGACCTGATGATTTGCGTGTTTCCGTTTGAGGCCCCGATGTACGAGGCCAGCGGCCTGCACACGGTCTTTGTCGGGCACCCCCTGCTCGAGGCGCTGGAGGCCGAACGCATCGCTGACCCGCGCGAGCCCGGCTTGGTCGGGCTGTTCCCCGGCAGCCGCGAGCGCGAGGTGAAAAGGATCTTTCCCGTCATGGCCGCTGCGGCGGAAATCCTTCGTGCGAGCCGGCCCGGACTGAGATTCGAGGCGGCCGCTGCGACCGAGGCGCTTGCCGGGCGGATGCGGGCGATGGCGCCCGGGATCGCGGTCCGAACCGGCACCGCCCACGAGCTTATGCAGCGGGCGGAAGTCGGCATGGTCTGCTCGGGGACCGCCACGCTCGAAGCCGCCTTTTTCGGGCTCCCGTATTGCCTGGTGTACAAAATTGCATGGCTGACGTTTGAGATCGGCCGCCGCCTGGTCGATGTGGACGCGCTCGGAATTGTAAACATCCTCAACAACTACCGCCAGAACCCGCCGACCGACCGGAGGCTCCCGGCACAGTCAGCTCCGCATGTCGTGCGCGAGTTTATCCAGCATCAGGCGACCCCGGAAGCGCTCGCCGCAGAAATCCAGCGACTCCTTGATGGCGTGGCCGAGCGCGCTGGCCTGAGCCGCCAACTCCTTGAGATCGCGTCCGAACTGGAGGCTGACGGCGCGTCCGACCGGGCGGCACGCGCGCTGCTCGAGCACGTCGCCCGCCCCGCATCCGAAGCGCCGCAAACTTGACGAAACCCGGATCAGGCTTTGCCCGCGAATTCAGCCAATGAACGCGAATAAAATAAGCCGGAAATGAAAAGGTAAGCCAGAAAAAGCGGCCTGCCTTGCCCAGTCCTTCCTATTCGCGGGATTCGCGGGCCTCTTCCGCCGTTCTTGGATTAAAGCCCCTTGGCGACCTGGACCAAATTGGCGGCGGTGATGCCGAACTGCTCCATGACGATGTTGCCCGGCGCGCTGAGCCCGAACCGGTCGACAGCGACCGTGCGGCCGTCGAGGCCGACATAGCGGAACCAAGGGTCGGAGATGCCAGCCTCAATCGACACCCGCTTCCGGCAGGCGGCGGGAAGGACGGCTTCCTTGTATTCCGCGCTCTGTTGCTCAAAGCGCTCAAAGCAAGGCATTGAGACGACGCGGGTCCCGGCCCCGAGCTCTGCGGCTGCCTTAATCGCGTGCTGCAGCTCGCTGCCCGATGCGAGCAGGATGAGCTCGAGCGGGGCGGTTTCCTTGAGCGCGATGTACCCGCCCAGGAACGCTCCCTCGCGGCGGGTGTCCACCGGGATTTCGTTCTGCGTGGGCAGGTTTTGGCGGGAGAGGACGAGCATCGTCGGACCGTCGGTCTTTTCGAAGGCTGCGGCGAAGGCGCCGGCCGTTTCCTCCGGGTCGCCCGGGCGGATCACGTCGAGCCCGGGGATCGCGCGCAGGGCGGCGACCGTCTCGACCGGCTCGTGTGTCGGGCCGTCTTCGCCGACGCCGATCGAGTCGTGCGTGAAGATGTAAACCACCGGCAGCTTCGAAAGCGCGGCAACCCGGATCGACGGGCGGCCGTAATCGCTGAAGACGAGGAAGGTCGCGCCGCTCGGACGGAAGATCCCGTCGTAGGCGATGCCGTTCAGGAGCCCGCACATCGCGTGCTCGCGGATCCCGAAATGCAGGTTCCGACCGCCGCGGTCCTCGCGGTTGAAGTCGCCACCATCCTTGATGTAGTTGAGTGTCGAGCCGTGCAGGTCGGCGCTTCCGCTGACAAGGAGCGGCATGGCGGCGGCGATCGGCTGAAGCACATCACTGCCCGCCTTGCGGGTCGCGATGTTCGAGGCGGGATCAAAGGCAGGGATGACCTTGCGGAGATCCGGAACCTTGCCTGCGATCGCATCGTCAAGCTCCCGGGCAAGGTCGGCATTGCCGGCGCTCCAGGCAGCGTACGTCGCCTGCCAGGCTTCGTAGGCGGCCTTCAGCCCGGTTTTGTGGCAGGCAAAAAAACCGCGCGTCCCGGGGGCCACGAAAAATGTCTCCTCCGGGAGGCCGAGCGCCTTGCGCGATTCGGCAACAAACTTCACTCCTGCCTCACCGTGCGCCTTGTTCGTTCCGCAAACCTCCGGGATTCCTTTTCCGATGAGCGTCTTGGCGATGATGAACTGCGGCTTTCCGCTGGTGGCGGCTTTCGCGGCGGCGATCGTGTTCGCGATCTCCTGGATATTGTGCCCGTCGATCTCGTGAACATCCCACCCGTACGCCTTGTAGCGGCCGGCGGTGTCCTCGCTCTGCGTGACCGGCGCCATCGCGTCGAGCGTCACGTTGTTGGAGTCATAGATCAGGATCAGGTTGTCGAGCCCGAGGTGGGCGGCCAGCGCGGACGCCTCCTGGGCGATGCCCTCCTGGAGGCAGCCGTCGCCAGCGAGGGCGATGACATGGTGGTCAAAAATCGTGTGGGCGGCGGTGTTGAACCTGGCCTCGCACATCTTCGCCGAGACCGCGTAGCCGACCGCGTTCGAGACGCCCTGCCCGAGCGGCCCGGTCGTCGCCTCCACGCCGGGGGTTTCGTGGAACTCCGGATGCCCGGGGGTCTTGCTGTGGAGCTGGCGAAAATTTTTGACCTCCTCGAGCGGGAGGTCGTACCCCGAGAGGTGGAGCCAGCTGTAGAGGAACATGCTGCCGTGGCCGGCGGAGAGGATGAAGCGGTCGCGGTTCAGCCAGCGGGGCTCGTCCGGATTGTGGCTGAGAGCGTGCCCATAGAGGACCGCCCCGACCTCGGCGGCTCCCAAGGGAAGCCCCAGGTGACCGGATTTGCATTTTGCGACGGCATCCATCGCGAGTCCGCGCGCATCACGCGCCGCCAGTTCCAATGTCGGGGTATCAAGGTTCATGGCTGCTCAGGAAACCCGCTCTCGCCCAAAAAGGAAATCCGAAAGTTAGGAGATTTCTGGCCGGTCGGATCCGATCCACGAGCTAGCGCCGGGAATTCCCTCCCGGCGGCCTCCCTTAGTGGCTGGCCAGGTCCCGCCCAGCTTCCAGAGAAATTTTTTGAGGGCGCCTGGCCGGGTTGCAGATCTTCATCGATATTGTTACGGATTTGTCACAATTATAACTTTGGCACCTCTGATTCTTTCGTGTGGGATGCCGGCCTTCCACTTATTACCAATGAAATCCATCTCACTTCTTGCCATCGGTGCCGCGCTCCTCGCCGGCTCGTCCGTTCAAGCGCAGCAGCTCTCCGGTGCTGGAGCCTCGTTTCCGGCCCCCCTCTACCAGCGGTGGGGTGTCGAATACAACAAGGTCAACCCTCGCGTGCAGGTCAACTACCAGTCGGTTGGCTCCGGAGCCGGCGTCAAAAATTTCACAGCGGGCGTGGTTGACTTCGGTGCAAGCGACGCCGCGATGAGCGATGCGGAAATTGCCAAGGTCTCCAAAGGCGTTGTGATGATCCCCGCCACCGCCGGCGAGGTGGTCTATGCATACAACCTGCCTGGCGTTGACAAGCTCAACCTCTCCCGCGCTGCCATGGCGGGCATCTACCTCGGCACAATCACCAAGTGGAGCGATCCCGCCATCTCGAAAGCCAACCCCGGAGTCAAGCTCCCCGAGCTTCCGATTCAGGTTGCGTACCGTTCGGATGGAAGCGGAACCACCTATGTGTTCACCCAGCATCTCTCGGCCATCAGCCCGGAGTTTAAGGAAAAGATCGGGACAGACAAGTCGGTCACCTTTCCTGTCGGGGTGGGTGGCAAGGGCAACGAAGGCGTCACGGCCCTCGTCAAGCAGTCCCCCGGTGCCATCGGCTACGTCGAGTACGGCTATGCGAAGGGCAACGGTCTCTCGATGGCCAGCCTCGAAAACAAGGCCGGCAAATTTATTGCGCCCGGTGATGAAAGCGGAGCCTCGACCCTCGCAAACATCCAGCTTCCCGAAAACCTTCGCATCTGGCCGGTCGATCCCGAAGGCGCATCCGACTACCCGATCGCCAGCTTCACCTGGCTCCTCCTCTACAAAAAGTACGACGATGCCGCCAAGCTCAAGGCCCTCAAGGAATTCGTAACCTACGGCCTCACCACCGGACAGGGGTTCGCCTCCGAACTCGGCTACATCCCGCTTCCGGCCCCGGTTGTTGAGAAGGCAAAAGCCGCTCTCGCCACCATCCAGTAACTCCCGCCCCCTCGAAATCGTGGCCCAAGAAGATCCCGACTCCCGCGCCATTGCGGAACTCCGCGTGGGCCCCGATCTCTTTCACGTCCTCTGCTGGGTGGCCTCGGCCTGCGCCGTGGCCACCCTCGGACTGATCGTCTATGAAATCGTTACCGGTGCCTGGCCGGCTATCGAAAAATTCGGTTTCGGCTTCCTGACGAGTTCGTCGTGGGTTCCGAATCGCGACAACTACGGGGTATTTCCGTTCATCGTTGGCACAGCTGTCAGCTCGTTCATCGCCATCCTCTTCGCCTTTCCGCTCGGGCTTGCGATCGCCATCTTTCTGAGCGAAAATTTTCTTTCCGCGCCGATCCGGCAGACGATCCGATTCGTCGTTGAAATGCTGGCCGCGATTCCCAGTGTCGTGTACGGCCTCTGGGGCATTTTTGTCGTCATCCCCTTGATCAAGGTTTTTGGTGATTGGGCGATGGCAAACCTCGGGGGAATTCCCCTCTTTGCCGGTCCCGCCTACGGCAACTCGATGCTCACTGCGAGCGTCGTGCTGGCGCTGATGGTCCTGCCCACTATGACCGCGATCTCTCGCAGCGCCCTCACGGCCGTTCCCAAGACGCTGCGCGAGGGGGCCTATGCCCTAGGGGCCACGCGGTGGGAGGCGATTCTGGGTGTGATTCTGCCGACGGCCGCTCCGGGCATCGTGGCCGCTACGATCCTGGCGCTGGGCCGTGCGATGGGTGAGACGATGGCTGTCGCGATGCTCATTGGAAACAGCTCGCGCCTCTCCTGGTCCCTGCTGTCTCCCGGCGGCACGCTTGCCGGCCTTCTCGCCAACCAGTTTGGTGAGGCTGACGGTCTCCAAGTTAATTCGCTCATGTTCGCGGCTCTCATTCTCGTCGTGATCACTCTCTTTGTGAACCTCACCGGGGAGGCGGTCCTCCGCTATACCCAAAAACAAACGGCCGGAATCCGATAAATACGATGGATCCCATTGCGTCCCACGCCCCGGACTTTTTTGCCTCCGACAACGCGGAGACCTCCAAGGCCCTCTCCCGCTCGCTTGGAAACCGCGTCCTGAGCACGGTTTGTGTCGGCCTGTCGCTCCTGACTCTCGTTCCCCTGATTTCTATCGTCGTCCTCGTTCTAAAAAATGGTCTGCCACTCTTGAGTTGGAGCCTGTTCACATCGCTCCCTCCGGCTGCCGGCATGGCGGGTGGTGGCTTTGGGAATGCGGTTCTTGGCACGATGGTGATGGTCGGCCTTGGTCTGGTCCTTGCAGCACCCATCGGCATCCTTTCGGCAATCTTTATCAACGAATACGATCCCTCCAGCCGACTGGCTCAGGCCGTACGCCTCGTGGCCAAGCTTCTCACCGGCATCCCTTCGATCATCTGCGGTGTATTTGCCTTCGCCGTTATCGTAGCTACCACGGGAGCCTTCTCGGCTTACGCCGGCGGAGTCGCGCTTGCCGTGCTCATGCTGCCGACGATTCTCCTGACGTCCGAGCAGGCCCTCATGGGGGTTCAAAGTGCCTATCGGGAAGCTTCCTACGGCTTGGGCGCGACAAAGTTCCAAACCATCGTTCGTGTTGTCCTTCCTGATGCCCTTCCGGCAATCATGACCGGGATCATGCTCGCGGTTGCTCGCGCAGCCGGGGAGACGGCCCCCCTCATCTTTACGGCTCTATTCAGCCAGTTCTGGGCAAGGTCGCTTTCCGAGCCTACCGCCTCGCTCTCGGTCCTCATTTACAATTTCTCCACCGTCCCGTTTCCGCATCAGATCCAAATGGCATGGACCGCCTCATTGGTCCTTGTCGCCTTCGTGACGCTCGCCAACATTTCTGCCCAGCTCGTGTTTTCCAAGAAGCACTAGCAGCCCCTGCGCCAGCCGAATACCCACTGTTATGACTGAAGAAGCCAACAACGCAACGCCGCCGGTGACATCCCCCGGCCGACCAGACTTCCTGACCGTCCGGGACTTCGACTTTTTCTACGGAAAAAAGCAGGCATTGTTCAATGTCAACATGGACATTCCTGAAAAGCAGGTCACGGCATTCATTGGGCCATCTGGCTGCGGCAAGTCCACTCTGCTGCGAAACTTCAATCGTATGAACGAGCTCATCGAGGGGGTGCGCCACTCGGGGGATATCAAGCTCCTCGGCCAAAGCATCTACGAGAAGAGTGTCGAGGTCATTGCCCTCCGCCGCAGCATCGGAATGGTCTTTCAGAAATCAAACCCCTTCCCCAAGTCGATCTATGAAAACATCGTCTATGGTCTAAGGATCGGGGGACAAAACTCGAAAAGCGTGCTGGACGAGGCGGTTGAGCGAAGCCTGCGCGGTGCCGCCCTGTGGGATGAGGCCAAGGACCGCCTGCATGAGAGCGCGCTCGGGCTCTCTGGTGGCCAGATGCAGCGCCTCTGCATCGCCCGCGCGATCGCAAACCGCCCGAAGGTTCTCCTGATGGACGAGCCCTGCTCGGCCTTGGACCCAATCGCCACCGTCAAGGTCGAGGAGCTCATCCATGAGCTCAAACAGCAGTTCACGATCGTCATCGTGACCCACAACATGCAGCAGGCCACTCGCTGCTCGGACAAAACTGCCTTCTTTTACCTCGGCAAATTAATCGAATTCTCCGAGACCCAAAAAATCTTTTCGAATCCCTCGCAGAAGCAGACCGAGGACTACATCACCGGGCGCTTCGGCTGAGTTCCTGCCCTACTGGAGGACCATCTGCTCGGTCGAGAGGCGGCGCTTGAGGAAGATGAGGGCGTCGATCGCCTGGGTGAACTGGCCTGGCTCGTTCGCAAACCGCCCGGACCGCGCGTCGTCGATGAAGGTGGCAAAAAACCTGGTGACCTCGGCGGTTTCGATCCGTCCGCCGCTCGTTTGGCGGAGGTCTCCGTACGGCCAGATCTCGTTGAGCCGGCGCTCGATCGCCCCCGGGCTGGAGAGGAGCTCCTTAATTTCCGACGTGCGGGTGGCTTGCTCCCATGCGCACCCGCGGGCGACCAGCTGAAGCGCCGATACCGCCAGGAAAAAAAAGTCCGGAAGCTTGTCGAGCGGCGTGAAGACCGGGCTGTACGAATCGAGATCGATCGCCTTGAACTGGTCGCGACGGCTCATCATCACGTTTCCGTTTTTCAGGTCGTTGATCGCGTAGCCGAGCCCGTGAACCTCCTCGATCCACAGGGCCTTGCTCGTCAGGAGGTCCAGGATATGGCTCAGCCCGGGCGGCGACCGGAACGGGGGGGAGTTCCGGTTCCGGCGCCAGGCCTCGCCAGCGCTCCCGCTCAGGGATTTGAGAAATTCCCGGTTCGCATCCGCCGGCGAGGAGCGTCCGGCCTGCGGTCGCAGGATGCTCGCATGCTCGGTTCCCGCAACCCCGATGAGGTGGTCGAGCGTGTCGCCCTCCACGATCTGGAGGATGTGATAGTTTGATCGCTCCTTCTTCAGGTAGCCGGCATCGAAGACCCGGATGACGTGCGGGGATTTTGAGAGCCCGCGCGCGATCTCCATAATCGTGTCGGCCGCCTCGATCGCCTCCTTTTTGCGCCCCTTCCGGATCCGGTCGACCTTGATGGCGACCCGTGCGGGGATGCTGCCGTTGCCGACGTTGATCGCCTCGTACACCCGCCCGAACTGGCCCATTCCGAGCTGGCCGATGATCAGGTAGCCGACATCCTCCAGGGGCCCCCGGATCTTTTTCCAGGCGTCCTCGTCCTCGTCGTCGATGATCCCGAAACGGCCGGCCTCGGGGTTCGGGGTCTGGATCTTTTTCGGGCTCTTCCACTCGACCGGCATTGCCTCGAGCCAGTCCGGTCTGGCCGGCATGAGGCTGGCGATGCTGAGCCGGAGGTAGCGGGCGTCAAGGTAGTCGCGCACGATGACGGCCGCTGTGTCCCACAGGCTCTCAATCCCGCGTTCGCGAAGCAAAAACGAAACGTCCGCGAGCAGCCGGAAAAACGGATCGCGCACGAAGAGCTCGCGGCGCTCGAGCCGCCCCCTCTTCGCGCAGATCTTTTCGAAGGCTTCGCCGGCGGCGTTGGGGTCGAGGCGCCCATCTTTTTTCCCGTCGTAGAGGAGGTGGAGGTTGATGAGCGCCCACTTCGTGGTGAGCTCGATGCGTTCGGTGAAGCGGTCGCGCGGGTAGTTTTCGTGCCCGAGCTGGAGAAGGATGCGCCGGAAGACCTCCCAGATCTCGCCCAGGCGCTCCAGCGGCTTGCCGCCATCGGCCTGCGGCTCGAACTCCTGCATCAGGCCCGTGCGCACAACGATCCGCGTGGCGGCCGAGGTCAGGTCGTCGTTCACCCACATCTCGCGGGTCGCAAAAGCCGGAAGCTCGGCGCACGAAACCAGCGAGATTCCGGCCGACGCATTCGACGTATTTTCAAAGACCAGCTTGTCCAGAACCAAACCCGCTGCGGGAACCCGCTCGAGCCTTGCCTGCATCTCCCTGAACCCGCGGGTCAGCGCCCCGGCCCAAACCCGGGAACGGTCGTTCTTCGCTTCAAAGACGACCGCGCAAGCCTCGCCATCGATGCGGACCTCCATCTCAAAAACCCCATCCGTCCGCCGCGACCAATCCCGGCCGAGATAGCCCGCCCACTCCTCCGGTTCGCCGGAAAAAACCGTTGTGCTGCGGGTGGTCGCGAGGAGGCCGAACGAGCCCGGAGCTCCGCCGGGCCGGGATGGCCGCGTGATGCCCAGCCGATCCTCCAGGCCCAGAGCGGTGAAAAAGTGCCGTAGGAGGTCCGACATGGAGGTCAACTATCCTGAACGCTTTTGCATCTGCTGGCAAGGGTGCCGAGGACAAAGAAAAACGCCTGAAGAAATACCTGAAAATTCCGCTTGTTTTCCCCTCACCCCCGCGCGGATGGTGGGGGCACAATGAGCACAACCCCAGCCGCTCAAGGATATGCGATGCCCGCCGAATGGGAACCCCATGAGGCGACTTGGATTTCCTGGCCACACCCCGAGAGCAACAGCTTTCCGGGCTCGTATGCGCGTATCCTTCCAGCGTTTGTGGAGATGGCCACCGCGCTGGCGGAATCCGAGATCCTTCGGATCAATGTGAAGGACGCCGCGCAGGAAAAGTCGGTGCGCAAGCTTCTCGCCGGAGCCCCCGCGAAGCGCATCGAATACTTTCACATCGCGACCAACGAGCCCTGGTGCCGCGACCACGGGCCGATCTTTGTCCGCCGCCCCGCCGCCCCGCAGCTGGCCGCCCTCAACTTCGGGTTCAATGCGTGGGGCTGGAAGCTCTCGCCGTTCGAGGATGACGACGAGGTGCCGGGAAAAATTGCCGGCAAGCTCGGGATTCCGCTCTTCGATTTCGGCGACTTCGTGCTGGAGGGCGGGTCGATCGACGTCAACGGGGCCGGAAGCGTGCTCACGACCGAGAGCTGCCTCCTCAATCCGAACCGCAACGCGAAGTGCGACCGCCACCAAATCGAAAAGAAGCTGCACGAGACGCTGGGTGTCTCGCAGGTGCTCTGGCTCGGCGACGGGATCGAGGGCGACGACACCGACGGCCACGTCGACGACCTCACCCGGTTCATCTCAAAATCAGTCGTCATCACGGTGACCGAAGAGGATGAGCACGACCCAAACTTTGAGCCGCTCCGCACGAATCTCAACCGCCTGCACGAGATGCGCCTCACCGATGGCGAGCCACTCCATGTCCTCACCCTCCCGATGCCGACCCGGATCGTGCGCGACGGGATCCGGCTCCCGGCTAGCTACGCAAATTTTTACATCGCCAACGAGTCCGTGCTGCTGCCGGTCTTCGGCGAGCGCAACGATGCCTGGGCGGAGTCGGTGATCCGCGAGGCGTTCCCGACGCGGAAGGTCGTTCCCATCGATTGCCGCGAGCTCATCTGGGGCCTTGGAGCGTTTCACTGCCTCACCCAGCAGCAGCCTGCTGCCCTCTCTGCCTCCTCATGAAATTCCGAAGGAACGTCGCGTTCATCCTCACCCGGCCTGGCGGCGAGATCCTCGTCTGCGAGCGCAAGGGGTTCCGCAACTCCTGGCAGTTCCCGCAAGGGGGCGCGCGGGATGAGGAGAGCAACCTCGAAGCCCTCCGCCGCGAGGTCGAGGAAGAAATTTCCCTCACCCCCTCGGCCTACCGGATCATCTCCGAGCGCGGGCCCTACCGGTATATTTTCCGCTCGGGGTTCCGCAAGGAAGGCTGCGACGGTCAGGAGCAACGCTACTTTCTGGCCGAATGTGTCGGCACCCCGAACATCGCCGTCGACAAAAAAGAGTTCTCCTCGTTTCGCTGGCTTCCCCCAGGCGCCTTTCAAATCGACTGGGTCCCGCCAATCAAACGCGATGTCTACCGCCAGGTTTTTGAGGATTTTTTCAACATCGTGTTGCGTTGAGACGAATTCTTGTTGACTTGGCGGGGAGAAACTGGGATTTCCCAGCCGCTGCCTATGCTTACATTCACCGCTTTCACCGTGCTATCCACTGCGCTCCTCGGGTGCGTCTGGTGGGTGAGCCGCGACGACCAGGGCGCTTCCTGATCTTTTTCCCGGGGTCGGTTCCGACCGCCGGGGTGTTCCCATGATTCCTTGTTCCCGTTTTGAATGGCAGAAGTCGGAGATTCAGTTGTCCACGCCCGCGATTGCGCCGCTTGTCGTGCGCACGGCCGAAAAGTCCGATGAGGACGGCGTGCCGAAAGTCCTGAAGAGTGCATTTGCGGTCGATGCCGGCTGGGGCGATATCAGCCGCAAGCTTATCGAGCGCCTCGACGAGGATGCGGAGGAAATTTTTTCTGCGGACGAGCCGCGCTGCCTGGTGGTCGCCCATGGGACACGCGTGATCGGGGTTTCCCTGTTGGACACGGATCCCGAGGCGGTCAACCATCTTCTCAGCGGGCCGTGCATCCTCAACGAATACCGGAACCGCGGGCTGGCGACCTCCCTGCTCGCGGCCTCGCTCGAGCACCTCTGGAAAAGCGGAGTCAAAACCGTCTGCGGGCTCACCCGGTCGAACTCGATCACGGCTCGGTTCGTGTACCCGAAATTCGGCGGAGTCGCCCAACCGTATAGCAGCGACCCGCTCGAAGTCCCGGAATCTTAGGCTCGCCCGGATACCGTCCGCTTGGCCACGCACTGGCATGGGCAGGATGCCGATGCCACTTGAAGAAAAATCTCCTGCTGGGCGGAGGGCGCATGCCTGAAAGTTGCAACCGGAGCGACAGGACCCCCCCCGGGATGCAGCTTGTCCCCGATGCTGCACTTCGAATTGAAGGCGAGCACCGGCGGATCTCCGGCCCCGGCGGGTGGCTCATGCATCAGTAAGGACAACCATCTGGTGGCACGAAAACTCATCGACCGCGAACGTGACGACCCCGTTCTCCTGGCAGAACGTGATTTCCTGACCTCCCGGCTCGAGCGTCACCTTTTTGAGAGCGGGCTGGTGGCGCAGGGTGACCGTTGTGTTTCGCAGGGGCAGCAGCTCCTCGATGATCTCGATGCTGAGGCCGGCCGCAGAGACCGTTCCTCCTGCCAGATCCATCGCACCTCCCCGGCTGATCGTGTTGGCAAATAGCAGGTGCAATACGCTCCGGCCTGCCTCTTTCTGGCGGTTCAGAGAGACGCGCGCTGCGGACGGCAGGCTGCACGCCAACGTGGCCTCCGCTCCAAGAAGCGAAGCGATGACCCGGTTGATGTATTCGCGATAAACCACCGCGCCATACGTCCGGTAGAGCGAAAAGACCGGGTGCGCGAGGTAGGCGACCGGACCCTTTCGGACGCCGCAGGAAAACCCCGAAGGCTCCTCATGAAATGGCGTATGCTGGTGGCTGCAAAAGTGGCGGTACGTCCGGTTGAAATACGGATCGTAAACGTCGCCAAGCGACTCCCCGCCGGTCGCCCGGATCCGCTGCGAGCGCACGTACATCACGACCGGCGTCTCCACAAAATCCGCGCGGAACGCGGGGGCTGGAAGAATGAAATCGGGAGAGAACTCGCTCTCGCCGGAGTGCTCGGCTCCGAGATCGAAGGCAAATTCCTCACGGTCCCTCCAGAGCCCGCTTTCCCCGGTGAGCAGCAGTCGGCCACCGGACGCCAGATAGGCATCGAGGCGGCGCTTGAGATCGTCATCGATCCGGATGGTATCGGGCAAAACCAGGAGCTTAAAGCGGGTGAAACCCATCTCGCGATCCACGAGTTCAAACAGGAAGTGACCCTCCAAAAGCGCGCGGGTCGCGCCTTCGTCCTCCGGGCTCTGCCGCATGGAATGGTTCTCCGCCTCGCCCGAAAGGACCCCGATGTCAGAAACCGGACGGGCCTCCGAGCACCACGGCTCCTTGCTCTCCACCTCCCGGTAGGCTGCCCCGATTGAGCGGTAGGTCGTGGCATCCAGGCCCCCCCCGGGATGCAGCTGGTCGCCGATGCTGCACTTCGAATTGAAGGCGAGCATTGCCGCACATTCGTAGCGCAACGCGTTCGGATGCTTCTGCCCCCCGAATTCTCCCCATGTCGTGTGGAACTTTCCGGTCATCCCCAGAAATTCGAGCCCGAGGTTGACGGCATATTTTGCGGACATCGGGAAATGGTCGTACCCCCAGCCTCCGGTGGGCAGCGACTCAAGCTCCAGGTGGCTGAAATGCCGGAGCACATCGCGGTCGCCGCGGCGGATGTGGCCGGAATTATGAAAGATCGGCATCTCCGGGCTCAGGCACTTGGCGGCCTGCGTGGTCCGCACGTAGTACGCTTCGAGGGCGGCCGCGGCGGCCTGCTGACGGGCGTCCAGCCTCTCCGCATCCAGGCCGCTTTCCGCCATGTGCGCCATCCTCCACTTCGAGCAGCCGGGGGCCTGGGAGATGATGTCGAGAAAGATGCCGTCGGCGTCGGGAAAGAGGCGCACCGCCTCCTCGATCTGGGCGCAGAGGTAGTCCAGGTACGGGCTCAAAAAATCCATCATCTGGAAGCCGGGCTTGAGCGGCGAGGTGACCCACCCGCTGAACGCGCCCTCGGCGTTGATCTCGCGCCACTCGGGATGCTCTTCGCCGGCGAGGTTGTCTACGCCGGCCGAGAGGTAGATCGGCGTGGCAATCCCGACCTCGCGGCACGCATCGTACTGCGCCCGGAGAAGATCAAAATTCAGATGCGGATGCTGCCGGCCGACGCCGGTCGGGTGGTAGCTGTAGCCATGATGGCATTTCGAAAACAGGGTGATCGAGTTGACCCGTGCGGCCAGCAGCGTGTCCTGCCAGCGTGCCTTTTCAAACTTTGCCCCGATGCCGGGGATGAGCGGCGACGTGTGGAAATCGAGGTGAACCTGTCGGAAGGGAAGTGTCCTGAGTTTCATGGATGGCAGGAAGAACTACACCACGTTTCCGAGGAATTGGCCATGGAGGAGTTCTCAATCGGGTCAGCCAGGGCACCTCTCCGAAAGTTGCACGTCTGTCAGGCGGAGGACTTCCGGGTTCGGAGTTCCGCCTTCAGGCGGCTGGCGAGTGAGGCGGGAGCCAAAAAAGCACCGCCTGAAGGAACTCCAAACAAGATCCCCTCAAGGCGGAGCCCTCTATTGCAACTTTCAGCGATGCGCAAGCGCCGGTCAGCCACGCCCCCCGCGGCCTTCGATTCCCGCTCGCCGCAGCGCGGCCACCGAGGGGAAGCCCGACCTCAGGGCGATCTCGCGCAGGGAAAGGTTTTCCTCGACCAGGAGCCGTCCGGCCTGCCGGGCGCGGATGGCTCGTAGGTAGGCAGCCGGCCCGTTGCCGTGGCGCTGCGCGAAGAGCCGGCTCAGGTGCTCGCGCGTCAGCCCGACTTGCGCGGCGATTTCCTTCACGCAGAGGGGCTCGCGGAATCGCTGCTCCATGATCCCCGCAGCTGTGTCGGCCGGGTCGATACCGGCGCCTGCGGGTCGTGCCAGCCCTCCCATGAGGATCGAGAAAAACTCGAAGCACCGGGCGGAGTGCTTCCATGGGTCCCGGGATTTTGCTGCGGTGCCTTCGGCCAGCGAATAAAATATGCGGGACGCCTCGCCATCCGAAGGGAACGGAACAACTGGCCCATGCGCGTTGCGGATCGCCCGCGCCAGGTCCAGCGACAGCCCTCCATAAAAGTTGATCCATGTAAAAACCCACGGTTTGGAGGCTTCGAAAAAGTAGCGGCTGCGCTCCGGGACGGCCGCAATAAACGCGAACCCGGGCAGGACTTCGTCCCGCCGACGTCCGGATTGGAAAACCCCGCACCCGGACTCCGTCCGCTGAATAATCACAAAATGGTCCTCTCCTCTCCGGGTGTTATCGTAGGAATAAGACTTGCTCGAAACCTTTTCTGAGATGCCAGAAAATGGACAGGAGAGCATGAGGTCCTCTGACGAATAGAAGGGGAGCATATCACAGAACAACATATTTCTGATCACAAGTCAGCTCTTGATTTGGCAGGGAGCAGGGGATATTCCGGGTCCATGAAATCCACCTCCCTCAAACGTTCCCCGCAAGGCCACCACGCTCACACACAGGACTCCGCCAACAGGGGGCTTGCCGGAACAATGCAGCGGCCGATTAAGATCGCCATGCTCGGAGCCGGCAGCGGGTTCACGCCACGCCTGGCGAACGACCTGCTCCGCACGCCCGGCAGCTGCGGCGGCGAGATCGCTCTTGTCGACATCGACCGGCAGCGCCTCGCGGCGATGCGGGGCGTCCTCACCAAGCTGATCGCCAAAACGGGAGCCAAGGGGTGGAAGGTCACGGCCTCGGCAGATCGCCGCAGCGCCCTGAAAGAGGCGGACTACATCGTGAACTGCATCGAGGTGAGCGGGCTGGAGTGCGTGCGACATGACAACGAAATTCCCGCCCGCTACGGCATCGACCAATGCATCGGCGACACGATCGGGCCAGGAGGGCTCTTTAAGGGGCTGCGGACGATTCCGGTCTGGCTCGACGTCCTGCGCGACGCGGAGCGCCTCTGCCCGCAGGCCCTCGTCCTCAACTACACCAACCCGATGGGCATGCTGTGCGTGGCGGCGGGACGGACCTCGTCGCTCGCCGTGGTCGGCCTGTGCCACTCGGTCCAGGGGACCGGCCACCTGCTCGCGAAGCGCGCGGGCGTTCCCTACGACGAGATGGAATGGGAGTGCGCGGGCATCAACCACCTGGCGTGGTTCGTCAGGCTCCGCCATCAGGGGCGCGACCTCTATCCGCGCCTCATGAAAATGGCCCGTGCCGACATCGCCGGCAAGCCGGGCGACCCTGAGGACGCAAAGGATCTCGTGCGGAAGGACATGATGCTCCACTTCGGGGCCTTCATCACCGAGTCGAGCGGACACCTCTCGGAATACCTGCCGTATTACCGGAAACGCAGCGACCTGATCAAAACATACTGCCGCGACGGCTACGATGGGGGATCGTCATTTTACGCAGACAACTGGCCGCAGTGGCGGGCCGAGAGCGACAACGTGCGCGCGGCCATGCTCCGGGGCAAGGGAGAGCTTGGCTGGGAGAGGAGCTGGGAGTACGCGAGCTGGATCATCGAGGCCCGCGAAAAGGATTGCCCCACCCGGATCCACGGGAACGTTATGAACTGCCGCCGGGGTGCCGGGCCCCTCATTTCCAACCTGCCGCTGGATGGCTGCGTCGAGGTCTCGTGCATGGTCGACTCCGGCGGGATTCGCCCCACACGCTTCGGCGCCCTGCCGCCGCAGATGGCGGCCGTGTCCGCATCGAACATGGCGACCATCACGATCGCAGCTCAGGCCGCCGTGGAGCGCAGCAAGGAAGCCGCCATCCATGCGCTCCTGCTCGACCCTCTCACCTCGGCGGTCCTTTCCCCGGCGGAAATCAAAAAGATGACGCTTGAGATGTTTGCCGCCGAGGCGAAGTTCCTGCCCGGATATCGCTGAGCCGCGATCGGGGCGCGCCCACGATTGACTCGCGCGCAAAAAATGGCGAACTTGCCGCGATTGCCGATGACCATCCTCGACCGATACCTGCTCCGGAAATTTTTGACGCCGTTCGTGTACTGCCTGCTCGGATTTTTGGGGATCTGGTTTATTTTTGACCTGAGCGACAACCTGCAGGATTTCATGCAGGGAAAGGCGACGTTCGACGTGCTGCTCGCATATTACGCCTCCCAGGTGCCGCAGATCATCGTGCTCAGCCTGCCGATCGTGCTCCTTCTGGCGCTGCTCTACTCGCTGACCGCGATGTCCCGCTCGAACGAGATCATCTCGATGATGGGGGCCGGCCTGAGCCTGATCCGGATCATCACCCCGCTGATCGGGGTCGGGATCGCCCTCTCCGCGGTGAGCGCGTACTTCAACTTCGACTCCGCCCCGCACGCGGCCGCCGTCCGCAAGCAGATGCTCACCGAGATCAAGCGCGGGGAAAAGCGCGACTTTAAAATCAAGGGCCACCTTTTTCGAAACCGGGAGGACCTGCGCACGTGGTACGTGAACAGCTTTGTGGTCGAGAAGGGCGTCCTCAGCGAGGTGCAGATCATCCAGCAGAACGAGCAGGGGGACATCCTGAAAAAGTGGTATGCGCGCGAGGCGGTTTATGATCCCGCGTTGAAGCGCTGGACGCTGGGCAACGCGCGGGTGGTGGAGATGGATGCGGCGGGCGAGGTCGTCTCCTCGGAGGGGCGGTCGGTGATGGTGATTGACGGATGGTCTGAGACGCCGTGGCGGATCTCAAGCTCGGTGATGAACCCCGAGTTCCTCTCGGTCCCGGAGCTGAATAACTACCTCGAGTTTAACAGCGACTTTCCTGCGAAGCGGCTCGTCCCGTATCTCACGCACTGGCACTACCGATGGGCGCTGCCGCTCGTGTGCCTGGTCGTCGTCTTTTTGGCGGCCCCGATGGGGATCGTCTACTCGCGCCGGGGCATCCTCGGCGGGGTGGCCATCGCGATCGGGCTGTTCTTCCTGCTCTTTTTTGTCAGCAGCCTCTTTGTCGCTCTGGGCAAGGGTTCGCGGATCCCGCCGACCTTCGCCGCCTGGGCGCCGCTCATCTTTTTTATGGGCATCGGGTTTTTCCTGCTCTGGTACCGATCGACCAACCGCGACCTGCCTAAGCTGAAAATTCCGGGGTTCTGATGGCCATGGCAACCCGGCCGCAATCGAGCAGGGGGGGCGCGCGTTGGGCGGAAATCGCCGCATGAGCAAGGCCTTCCGCCACCTGGCAGCTGCGGTCGGTTCCGTCCCCGGTCACTCGCTCCTTTTTCTGCTCCTTGCAACCGGGCTGTTCGGGGCATCCGGCTACGCGCCGAGCGCGCTGGCATGGGTACTGCGGATCCTGGGATTCGGGGCGCTTGGCATGCTGGCCGCCTTGCTGCGGAGCGATCTTCCGCAGGTGGCCGCGTGGCTCGCCACCGGCCCGCTGGCGATTTATCACGGGGTCTGCCGCCTGGCGAGGCACCATCGCACCTGGCTGCGCCGGTACGAGCTGCTGCTCGCCGCAGCGATCCTTCTCCTCTCGGGCCTCCATTTCAGCCAATCCGTCGGAGCCATGGCGCACGCGTCGCTCCGGGTCGATGAGGTCGGCTCGGTGCGGTCGTACACGTCCCGTGGGCCGATAACATCGGCCACCAAATACAGCCTCGCCAAAAACCACATTTTTTTCAGCGTGGTGAACTCGCTGACCCCGGGGTCGGGTTCCCTGCACCCGGCGCGGGCGCGGCTGTGGTCGTTCGTCTCGGTCGGCCTGGCTCTCGTGATTTTGGCAGCGTATTTCTGGCGGCTCGGATCCCCTCTGGCCGGGGCGGTTGCCGTCGCGCTGCCGGCGCTCAACCTCGACCTCCTCACGAAAGTTTTTGAGGCTCGAGGGTACGGGTTCCTGACCTTGGCTGCCGTGTGCGGGCTCACCTCGCTGCACGCGTTCCTGCGGACCGCCCGGCCCGGGTTCCTCTGGGTTTTTGGGATCTCTGTGGCGCTCGGAACCTGGACGCTCCCGTTTTACGTGGTCTTCGGGGGAGTGCTGATGCTCCTGCTGTTTTTGGTAAGGCCGTCCCGCGCGACCCTGATGGCCGGGCTGGCCTGCGCGATCGCCATCGCGGCCCTCTACTCCCCGGTGCTCCTTCAACTGGCCCAGGTGGCCGGGGGGTACGACGAAAAATATGGCGAGGAGTTCTCCTCCATCGCGGCCGTCTTCAGCGCGATGTCGTACGCGGTGCCGGCCTCGCTGCTGCCGGTCGACGATGCGGCGTTTTTGGGGTTGGTTCTCCTAATTCTCCTTGTCCCGCTGGTGCTCCCCCGCAGCAACCCGGCCGACCGCAAGGCGCTTCAGATCGGGGCCGTCGCGGTCATCGGGTTTTATCTGTTTTGCCTGATCCTCGCCACGCCGCCGCAGCGGATCACCGCGTTCCTGGCGATGCCGGTCGCGTTTGTCGTCGGAATGCTGGCGTTCCAGGTCCTGACGTTTCCATCGTTCGCCGGAGTGCAGCCGGTGCTGGCGACATTGCTGGCTGCGGCGATCCTGCCGCTCGGGGTAAAATCCGTCGCGGAGTTCCCATTCGAGCCGGACCAGCGGTGGAGGGATGCGGCGCAGGCGGCCCGGGCACTCTGCCCGGACGGCGCAGAAATTTTCATGCCCTCGTACCGGAACACGCTGGCCGAGCACCTCGATGGCGGGTACGTGGTGAAAGGCCGACTGCCTGACGCGCCGGCGATGCCCAGCGGTCGCTACCTCGTTTTTGATCCCGCCCACAAATCCACGCACGCCGCGCTCGACGTCGCGCAGGCCTTTCCGCAAATAAAATTCCAAGCCGTCCGGTTTCCCCTTCTCGGGCCTGCCGAGCAGGTCCTCTACGTGCCGGTTCCCGAGGCGCTCCTGATTCCGGCCGTGTTGGCCGGGCCGACGCAAGTCCCCCTGCCGGTCCCCGTCGTGGGGGAGGTCGTGGTTCCGCTGCCACCAGTTCCCTCCCGGACGCTCTACCTGCTCAGCAATGTCCCTGTCGAGGATTGGCGGATCGCCGCCCGCACCGTCACCAATGGCGTCGCGACCCCGCTCCCCGCCAAGCGGATCCAGCGAACCGGAAACCTGATCGCTCTCGACCTCTCCTCGATCGCCCCGCCGGAATCGATCGTCCTGCAGCTCTCCCCACAAAAAAGTGCCGAGGCGCCGGAAATTCAGTCCATCTGGACGTTGCCATCTGCACCGGCATCAAGCAGAGCATCAACCTCCGGGACGCCTGCATCCTAGTGTAGCCCGCCTTACAGAGGGCATATTAAGCGAGCAATATTCGATTGATTATTGTTGAATTTTGAATGTTGAAGGGGCGGGCGCAGGGCCCGATCAAAAATCAACAATCGGGAATCATCAATCAGAGGTTGCGGGATAAAATACAATCCGCTTGGCGGACTACACTAGGCCCACTTCGCCACCCTTCTCGAATCGCTCGAACGATGGGCGGCCTTTGGCGCAAATCGCACGGGCACGGGTGCCAGGGTTGACGTGCGAGTTCCATCGCCCACGATTCCGTGAAGGCATCAAGAATAGCTGTCTCTGACCGGAATTCCACTGGGCACCTCTCCCAACTCAGCGGATCGCTTTTCGCTTTGGCCAACCAGCCGAGAAAACCGCTGGATTTGACCTCCTCTATCTCGCGGAATTGTTTCGGACAAATCGCCCAGAGGCCCGGCTCCTGCCTGAGCGAGCATTGCCATCCCTCCAGCGCCGCTCGGACGTAGTGAGGGTTTTGTCGCTTTTCGGGTGGAAAGTCCCTCCACCCATGACCAGGCCACCCACGCAGCGCTTCCAACTCGATCTGACGGACAAGCGCGGGGTCCCTGTCGAATGGTGGCTCGCATTTCCAGGTTTTATAATTACGGACGGCATACGCGGTCAGCCCGCAGATCCTCGCTCGTGCGAATTCCGGATGGTTGCGGAGTTCGGGTCGAAGGTTCGGAGCCGCATTCAAAGCGTACGCCTCCCGAAGACAATCACGAAGGGCCTCGCTCGTTGGAAAATCCTCTGTGATCCTCAGCATCTCGCCCCAACGATCTGGAATATGCGCGACTTTCTGCAATTCAGCCCGCCAGGCGGCATCCAGGATTTTTGGATGGTTGGCCATGTCGGTCGGGCAGATCGCCCAATCCTCCGGGAACTTTTTCAAATGCTGAATCCAAAGTTCCTGCGCCAGAGGGACAAGGTGGCGGCCTTGAAAATCGAACTTGAATACCGCAGGCATATCCGCCCACCTCCGAATGTCCCTCCTCAATATGTCCGCCCACCTCCAAGCCATCGCTCGTCGGACTCTGCAGGATTTCGGAAGGGGATGCCCCCGTGATGTAGCAAGAATCACAAGCTCAATACTGGCGCTATCCACGCAATCACTGTTGCAGAGCTTTTCACAGGCGCTTGGAAGAGACAGGATGATTTCATGCACATCCATTGGCACAGTTTTGCCTTGGCGAAGGGATTCAATGGCAACCATTCCGATCCTGCGATCTTTCCTGATCTCTACCGGGCAGCAGCGGAGTTCCAACAGGTCCCGCCGGATCTTTGTGCGCCATTGCCGAACTAATGTGTCATCCAGATTTTCTTGGCTTGTCATATTAGGAAAATTTTGTTATGGTTTTATTCGTTCGACGCACAGCTAGTATTGATGGTGCTAACCATCGAAGAGGCTCATTACCGTCAAATACCACCGATTCATCGGATCAAACCACGGGAGATTTTTCTCCCGTGGTTTTTCTTTTCCCAAGATCGCATGCCCCCAGGTGACACCAGATGTCACGGTCCTAGAAAAACACAGATATTGCAGGCGGGTGACAGCGGATGTCACGGGGGGTGGGGTAGGTTTTGCGCCATGACAACGCTATCCCGACCGATGAGAGCACGTGAGCCGGAGTTGCCTCCAAAGGTGCACGCCGCGATCTCATTTATCCGCCTGGTCATCGGGGATATGGCCATGGAGCGGATGGGAACCCGGTGGCCGGAAGGAAGGGTTCCAGGCCCGTTGGAAAATGCCGTTTATGACGGTGCTCTTCTCGTGCTTCTGGAGTTTTTCGAGGCTCCGGACCTGCGGAACGAACCAGCGTGCCAACCAGCTGAGAACGAAGCGGAGCGAAGGGGCGGGGCCAAATGATGTACGCCTCGACCCACTTCTCAGTTGAATCGATTCGCCCTGTGCCACGAACCTTTGGCGATTTCGATGTCCGGGTGAGCTCGACGGATTACCGCCAGGTGGCCGGGCGAACCGCCTGCGCCGATCGGCACCGCAGGCGGATTGTGAGGGTCTCCACGCAAACCGTGGCCCGCTACGGGATTCTCAAAGAGTCATCCCTTATCCCGCTCGGTGCCTGCTGGCTTGGAGAGCGTTTAAAACCAGAAGCGCCCGCATTGATCCTAGTCAGGATCACGCCAGTCCCCACCTGGCTCGCTTGGTTGATCGACCAAGCCCTCCTGCGGCGGATTTTCCTCTGTTCACAAAAATATCCGACCCCATGAAGGATCTCCTCCGATACAGGCGGCTAACTAAGAAAGACGCGGCCGATCTTGCCCACAGAGACTTCCTTCAGAGCGACGAGAACGCTCCTCCTCGGAATTGTAAGCCCCACCGGACGGCTCGATTCCATGCGGTGCATTTCCTCTTCCATACGGCCAGGAAGGAACCGAACCTGCTGACGTCGGACACTCTCTCCGACCTGATGCGGGGGTACAGCGAGTGCAATACACACACCAGGCTGGGCATTATCAAGATTTGCGAGGCGACGCGGCATCCAGGCACCCTGCTCTTCCTTGCCTACGTGCGCGGAGGAGGATTTGGATCGGAGAGCCTGCTCCGTCAATTTGCGGATGAGGCGATCAATGTTGTCAATGAAGCCGCATTCATTGGAATCGGGGAAGACTACCAAAGATGGGTTCAGCTCGTGGGACCTGACGGCAAATGCGAACGCCCCCCGCTCGCGTTGCGTGACAACAGGCAGGACGTCGACGCGGAACTGGGACGCGGGGAAGAGGTTGTCAGCGCCGAGGGAGGCAGGGAATGAGCGCGCAGATTCACGAATTGCTCCGTCTCGACGGCAAACCATGTCGGATCGCCGGCGAGCTTGACCTGCCAGAGTCCGCACCGGGCCTTGTCTATCTGAGCGGAAAGAAATACATCAAACCCTGCTCGGCGTGCTGGCGGGGATATATCGGATTCTGGGAGATTTCGAACGACCGCCTCTTTCTCAGAAAAGTGGTCGGCAACGCCCAGGGCCGGTTTCGCCCGCCGCTCTTCGCCGGGTGGTATTCCGGCACGATCCGCGTGCCGCAGGGAAAGCTTCTGCGGTATGTCCACAATGAATTTGACTCGGTTTACGAGAGGGAACGGGTGATCGAAATCCAGAACGGCAGGGTCATTGGCCACCAGATCGTTAGCCAAGGCAATGAGGATCGTTCCGGGGACCCGGAGAAAGGGAGCCCCTATGCTTGAGAGGACTTTTCCGTTTCACCATCTCATTGTCGTTGCTGGAGCCGGTATGAGTGCGGACTCTGGACTTCCGACCTTTGCGGACATCCTCTCGGTTTGGGGGGCAGGAGAGGGCACTCCCGCCCGCGCCGCGCTGGAGTCGGGACGTTCACCCCTGGCGCTTTTCTGCCGGCATCCAGAACTGGCATGGCCGCTGTATCTTTCCAGGCTTGAGGCTTGCCTGACTGCTCGGATTCATCGCGGATACATCGCGTTGTCGAAGTTTTCCCGGCGCATACCGGGACAGGGAGTCGTCCTGACGTCGAATGTCGACGGCCTCTTCCGCCGAGCCGGTTTTCCGCTAGTGCATGAATGCCACGGGCAGATCGCCCGGCTCCAGTGCGGCCGGCCCTGCGCACAAGAGACATGGTTGCCCGACATCGAGAAAATCAGATCCGACCTGAGTCGGGGGCAATTCCCGACCTGCCCACACTGCTGCGGAGCCGCCCGGCCAAATATCTCGTGGGGCGACAGTTCGTTCGCCCATAGTGAAGGCGATCGGCAGGCTCAGGCGTTTGCGGCGGCGGTTGCTTCCATGCACGGGCGCGCACTCATCATCGAGTGCGGGGTCTCGCCGGCCAGCGGACTGCGGCGGGTTGCTGAAAATCTTCACCATGAGCGCGAGGAGTCGTTTCTCCTCCGAATCAACCCGGAATATGCGGAGTCCACAGGGGATCGCATGCTCACCATCCCGGGCTCCGCAGAATCCACTCTCGTCCAAATTGCTCACGAGTTCCGAATATGAAAACAAAACTACACACCACACTACTCACAGCGTCCGTCGCTCTCGCCACCGTCACCGGAGGCTGGGCGGAGGATATTTACTCGTCAGGTTTTTCCTCGCCAAACGGGTTTGTCGAAAGAGTTGATTCCGGGGGAACCGTTTCGACTTTTGCTTCTGGATATGAGGGGCGGGGGGAGGGAATCGCGTTCGGGCCGGATGGCCATCTCTACGTCGCAAACTCCAGCCTAAACACGATTCTGAAAATCTCGCCGGAAGGAGTCGTTTCGACATTCGCCGCCGGCGGACTGCTCTCTTCGCCGTCCGGGTTGGCATTCGATAATGCCGGGAACCTGTTCGTCAGCAACTACGCATGGGTCAACCAAGCCGCGATTCTCAAAATCACGCCTGATGGCACGATGTCTTCCTTTGCATCCGTTGGCGGCGGCGGTAGCGGATTGGCCTTTAACGCAGGCGGAGACCTGTTCGCAGCCAGCTATGCCTTCGGAAATATCTGGCAGATTTCGCCTGGCGGATCAGTCGCGGCATTCGCCTCCGGTGGGGGGATCGCCGCGCCAACAGCATTGGCCTTCGACGCCCACGGTGATCTGTTTGTCTCGAATCAGGGCTATGGAAGTACGTCCCCAACGATTTCCCGAATCACCCCCGGCGGTTCGATCTCCACGTTTTGGTCAGCCGGGAGCTTCGAGGGATCATACTTAAACGGCCTCGCCTTCAGCTCGAACGGAAATCTCTTTGCCAGTTACGGGAACTCGATTCTTCGAATCTCTCCCAGTGGCGTCTCGACAACCTATGCTTCCGGGCTGAGCGCTCCAACAGGAATTGCCGTTCCAGAGCCATCCTCCTACGCACTGCTGCTCCTTGCGGGCTCGGTGGCTCTATGGACATTTTTCTGGAGGAAACGTGAACGAGAAAGCATGCCGGTCACAGTCGCGAACCTGATTTTTGTCTTGAAGAAGAAGGCCTAATTAACTGACATATAAAACATGTCCTACGATCTATTTACGCATAAACATAATTTTGCAGTCTGGGCAGCAGCCCGTGCAGCTCAACGTGGATTAAAAAACGGAAGCGTGCTGAATCTCCAGACGGCATTGGAGAATTCTGGCATCAAAGAGTTTTTTCAGAAAACAGATGCAAATCAGATTGATTGCAAAAAATTCGACGCCCTTCATCAGAAATGGTGTTTGAACATCTTAACCTCTTTGAAGAGAACTGACGTTCATGGTGCCACATTTGGAAGAGCAGCTAAACTTATCGCAATTTATCTGAAGGTGATGGTTATTCTTAACGACGCCATAGCTTATTCTCCTTTTGGCAAGTGCATTCATCCTCCGATCGACAGTCGATTACTTAAATCCATGGCCAAGAATCATAAGGCATCTCAGAAAGAGAATCGGGCGCTATGGAAATCCACTAATTGGACAGATTTGGATGAAAAGAATTATTATGAATTAATCAAGACCTTGCGATCAAGTCTTGCTGCTGGCGAGCCGTTTTGGATACTCGAGAGGTATTGGACAGCGGCTTAAAAAGCGCCTTTCTAAAAAAACTGTGCGCGAAACTGAGCTCGGGTAATTTTCCAAAAATATGATAAAGAGCAACTTCACAAGCGTTTTCGGTGCGGAAGCCATAGCTGCGTTTCAACGTCAGTATCACCTACGCATTGAGGCACTAGACAACTCCGCTGGAATAACGCGTTTTGGCCTCGAAATAGGCCTGTCTAAAAAAAACTGTGGGTGAAACTGGGTTCCGGTAATTTTCCAAGAGCATGATAAAGAGCGACTTCGCGAGCGTTTTCCGTGCGGAAGCCATAACTGCGTTTCAGCGTCAGTTTCACT
>Ga0247840_10001487_pt1 | contig 45906 bp, 77 predicted proteins | sample LaCruzMarch2015__FD_192404 | JGI IMG/M metagenome (GOLD analysis project Ga0247840, IMG submission 192404) | Freshwater microbial communities from meromictic Lake La Cruz, Castile-La Mancha, Spain - LaCruzMarch2015_17m | ecosystem: Environmental > Aquatic > Freshwater > Lake | place: Spain... | reverse complement strand
AAAGATTTATTCTGACTATCAAATGCTTCTACTAATATCTTTTTTGTTTTGTTTTGAACTGTTTTCTGGTCATAATATAGATTAATTCTACTAGGGCTAATTGTTGTTATTCCACCACCCCCCCCCGAATTATAAGCCATTACAAAACTAACTTCAGTAGAATTAATATTATTTAAAGAATCATTTGCATAGGCAATAAAATGATAATTTCCATTTGTAAGAGTTAAGCTAATGGTTGAAATATAAGGCAAATTGCTAGTTCCATTATTCCACCATATATAATTTGCGTTAGAATCGTTTGTTATGCTTATTGTAACTGTTTCAGAATTATAAGTTGTATTTATCGGACTTACAAAAGCAACATAAGGGAGAGTTACACTTGAAGCCAAAATAGTTACATTGGATGGAGTAGGCAAATCTGCTGATACAGGATTAATAAATAACAAAAGAAAAAAAAGGCAGGGAAGAACTGCCATTGCTGTTTCTAAACCTTTTTTCTTCCCAAAAATAAAAAATAAAATTACAATTACGATAAAAACAACAACACCTATACCAATATACCATAAAGACATAGGAACTGAAGAATTATTTTCTTTTTCAAGAGCCACTAACCTCAAAGGAGCTGATGCTCCTGCTTTTGTTGAACTACCTGTTCCTTGCTGTGTGATTGCTAAATAAGAAGCAGTTACTTCTCCATTATATATTCCTTTTTTTGTTGGATAAAAGCATAAATTTTGAATTATCTTTTCTTTGCTTGAAGTTCCCGCTTTTACTAAAATACTGCTGTCAATATTTATTTTATCTATTTTTTCCTTTATTGTAGCATCTTGATTTGTTAGCGTGTCTATTTCCTGTGCCAAATCTATTGTAGAATTAGCGTTATAATTATCTCTGGCTTTTTGTAAAGAAGATTCAATCTGTGTTTTTTGAATTACTAGAGACGCTTTATCATTGTTTTGTAAACCTGATAAATCTCTAGTTACATCAAGATAAGCGTTAATATCTGTGTTAAATGGGTTATAAAGCCCATAATTAACACAAATCTTTTCACCCACATATCCTTGAATTTCTGTTCTATCCCAGAATAAACCCACTCCTTTTTCTGCTGATACCATTTGTAAGCTTATAAGTGTAACTACAAATATAATTACAAATGGTATCAGCGATTCTTTTGTGTTTTTCATCTGCTTTTCTAACAGCTTCCGCCTGTTTGAATACCCTTAAAGTTGATGTTATTTGCGTATGTTCCTGTATTTTGTCCACTTGGAACATCTAGCCATGCTCTCAAAAATTCATTTGAGCTTGGGGCAATATCTATACTACCAAACTTGATAAAAGATGTGGTAATACCTATACTGCTTCCAGAGACTAAATTAGTTCCTGAACTGCTAACATTTCCGCTATATGTATATCCTGTATTTGGGATATTGTAACTTGTATAAGTCAAGTTTGCATCATCCTTAATACAAAAATCTACATTAACATTGCTGTCAGAACTTACAACTAGCCACATACTTGTATCTCCTGCACCGTCATAATTGTGTGAGGCATTATTATTGTTTGTGTTAGGATTAGCACTCCCAAACAAAATACCTTCAGTCAAATTATCTGACATTGCTATTGCAAAATAGTTATTTATAGTAACATTGCTAACAGTGTCTTGAGTTGTCTGTGATAATCCTGTTGTAGCTAACATAATAGCAATTAAACCAGCCATAAAGACTCCAAACATTATTTCGTTTTTCATTTGTTTAACCTCCTTGTAAAATTTAAATATGGTGAGTATCATGTTGTTTGATTTAAGACAAATTGTAAGCTATTTAGATAATTTCCTGATTGAGTATTTCCTGAAACATTAAGATAAAATTTAAAATAATATAAGCCTGTTGTTAAATTTGCATCTATTAATTGAAAATCTGTTGTTAAACTTGTTTTTATATTAGAAGGAACAATATTATTACTATTGCTATATGAATATTTTTCATTATCTAATGGGATATTATTAACTCCATTAATTAAATTTCCATCTGCTTTTAAGTATAAATCACCTTTACAATTTTCAGCACTAACATTTACATAATAAGTTGTTGCATCTAAACCATTATTTCCTAAAGCAGAAAGATTAACTTCTGGCAAAGAAGCAATATTCCAATTTACACCAGCAGATAAATTATCACTTATTGCAAGAGCCAAACTACAAGAATTTGCGGTAATAAAAACATCCCATGTTCCTGTTGTATTTGAAATTGATTTGTCTGATGTCTTATTTGAATATGCAAAGAAAGTGTAATTAGTTGCAATATCACCTGTTGCATTTACATAGAAAGTTACTATTTGTGATTGTCCTTTACTAAGAGTTATATTTATTGGATTTGTTGAATTTGTATAGAAAGGAGTTGCTCCTTCTGTTGTATTAATTAAACCCTTTCCAGAACTTCCCGCTTCTCCAGAAATTGCCCAATTCATAGCATCTTCATAAATATAATTTCCAGTAATTCCACAGATAATATTGTGATTATAAGATAAACTTTCCCAAGAACCATTATAACATTGGAAATCGGTTGAAGAACCACCAGCAGGGCAATCATTATCTGTGAATAATCTTAACTTTACTTTTTGAGAATCATAATTCCAGCAAGAATCAATAATTGTTAAATTTCTTTGCCCACCAATATCATCTTTAACTTCCCATTTAGTATTTGTTTTATCTACATTTTGAGGTATTGCATAATATTCATCTAAATATGCTGTGCTTAATCCACCGCCACCAGTTGCCCCATTTCCTGTTTCCCAATCTCCATCATGTAAATTATGCCCTACATCTCCACCATCCCAACCACCATTAGTTGAATATAATTCATTTTGTTGTGAAAATTCTTGATAAAAATTTCCAGATGCTTCACATATTATTGTTGGTGGTGGAGCATAACCATCTCCCCCAATATTCCAATTTTGCATTAATGGAAAGAAATTAAGATTGCTATATGTTGAATTTGTGTAAAAAGTCCAACTTGCATAATTTCCTATAACCCAACCACCAGTATAAATTATTTCATGGTCATTATCTAAATGCCATTTAATACCACCATTTAATCCATCAAAATATCCAAGAGGAACATCATTATAAAAATAAGTTCCATCTGTATAGCATAAATCATTAGGGATGCAAGTTCCTGCACCACCACCCGAAACCGTGCAGTTTACATTATCTGCTTGAGGGTCTAAATAAACATTAACCTCTCCACAATTTGCATTTTCACAAGAAACATTTACAGTAACATTAAAAAAAGTGTTTTGAGTTACATTTAAATTATTAAGATTATCTGGAGTAATTAATTGCATATTTATTTTTGGTGTTGCTATTGTAAAAGTTATAGATGTAGAATTAACATTATTTGATGTATCATTTGCATAGGCAATAATTGTATGACTTCCATAACTAAAATTATATTGTATAGCAGAAGAATAACTTAAATTAGTTATTCCATTAAACCACCAAACTGAAGAAGCATCTAGTGAATTTATATTTATAGAGATATTTTTATCTAAATAAGTTGTATTTATCGGACTTACAAAAGCAACATAAGGGAGAGTTGTATCAGAAACATCGGCATACCATATTTCTTCACTTGCAGTATAATTTTCTGTTTCAGGATTAGAAGCATTGAATTGATAAATTCCCGCAGTATTAAAAGTTGTTAAATTATATAATGGAGGATTTCCCTGATTAATTAAGAATCCTATTGTTGAAAGTGTAGGAGCAGGATTTGAACCACCACTATAAACTGACCACCCCGTTAAAGATGGTAAATTTGCACCATAATCATTTGTTTCATAATAATGCCCACCCGTAGTTATATCAGTTCCAATCATCCAATAATTCCCATAACGATAAATATAAATACTGCCATTCTTCCAATATGGAACTGGTTGATTTCCTGCTCCAACATCAACAGTCATTCCAGCATAATCATAATTTCCATTATCAGCAGTTGTTCCTGCTCCTGTTACATTGTAGTAAGGTATAATTATTGGGGTTTTAGTTATATTAATCATTCCTTCCCCATTATCCCTTGTAGCATTTACAGTTAAATTCTGTCCGAAAACTAAAGTTGTGTTTGCTTGACTATTATTTAACCATAATTTGATATTAGAAGCATTTTTATCAATCTGGAAGTTTTGAAAATCCATACCTTCTGAATAATTCTGAGTTGAAGCCAAAGAACATTGAAGATTATGAGAAGGATTAGCAGACATTTTTATTGAAACATTGTTTACTATTGAAGCAGAGTCTAAAGTCATTGTTGGAGTTCCAACACCAGTAGTGATACTACAATTTGGAGTTACTAGAGTTCCATATGTTTGAGGAGATGTTTTATCAAAAGTTATCTGAATTTGAGAACTTGCCTGATAAATATAATATGTTGTTTGGTCATTACTATCTGAATAGTTTTCATTATCATTTGATGTGCAAGATACATAAGGATTACTTGCTCCCCTATCAATATATAATCCTTTCTGAATATTTGAATCAACATAATCTATAGTTAAATTTGTTGGTTGGTTATTGTCTTGAGTGCAATTAAACATTTCAGGAGTTCCAAATGTTGTAGAAGATGAAGGGTCTGTAATTAAATGAGTTGAAGTTGAAGCTTTATTAACTGTAAAATCAGCAATATACGAACTTGCTGTATAATTTTCATTTCCATCAGTTGAATAATTATAATTCCAAACCCTTGCTCCTAAAATTGTATTGTCAGGACTTGAAACAGTTACATTATTTCTTGATAAATTACATATTAATTGAGCAAGACATCCAGTTCCTTCTGCTCCAGCCCCAGTTCCATAAGTTATTGGATTTCCATTATTAAAATTAATTCCAAAACTTGCAGTTCCTTTATCAATAGTTAGTGTTTGTTCATATAATGAACCAGAAGAAGAATAATTAGCTCCTCCTGTTGAATTTAATTTATATTGATAAGTTCCTGCTCTGGCTATTGTATCATTTTGTCCTCTATAAACTAAATCTCTATAAATATTATAAACAATATCACTATCTCCTCCTGCAAAATTATAACTTTGAGGTATAATTGTTGTCGGAGTTCCGTCATAAGTAAATTGCCACCATCTATCTGAATATAAATCAGCATAAAGGCTAATTTTATTTATTGTAAATGTTGAGAAATTAGATGATGCAGTATAGTTAGCATTTCCAGCGTAAGAACAATTAAAATTCCAAGTTCCAGCCCCCAATGTCTCTGCAACATCAGAAGTTCCATTTGTTAAATTAACATCAGAAGTTCCAGTTATATTTGAGCAAGTGGGGGTTATTGATGTGCCATAATCTTGAGGTGAAGTTTTATCAAAAGTTAATGAAGTTTGTGAATTTGCTTTATTTATTATAACTTGATAAATAGTTGAATTAATGTTGTTTGAAGTATCGTTTACAGTTATGTTTAAGTTATAAGTTCCTGCTCCTAAAGTCTGTGTTTCATTTAAAATACCATCACAAGTTATTGTAAATCTTGAATCATTTACAGAAAAACAATCTACTGCTAAATTATCACTAGCACTAAATTGAGGTAAATATTTTACAGTTGGAATCGGTGATGCTCCATAATAAGTAATATCCCATTGAGAAGGGAATTGTGAAGAAGAATTATAACTAACATATTGAATATCTCCACCATTCCCGAGACTATTCCCTAAAGCCCACCAAGAAGAACTATAATAATAAATAAATGAACTCAAGTTTGATTTTTGATAATATGGAAATCCTGCGTATGTTCCCGCATAAAAATATAACCCATTTGAATTTGTTGTTCCTGCTCCTGTTACATTATAATATTGAATACTTTGAGAATAATTTATATTTGAACTTGAAGGTATTGTTGTAAAATAAGGAGGAGTTACATCCATAGTTGTATAAGTTCCAAATATTTCAAAAGACATATCAAAAGTTCCATTTCCCCAACTAGAACCGCCATCTCCACTCCCAATATAATTTCCATAAAGATAAGAATTATCACTTGAATTATACGACCACCTCATACCATTTAAACCATCCCAAGTTACAGGAGCTAAAATATAAATTGCATATTTTGTGTTATTTATTAATTCAACAGCACTCATATTAATCTGAATCCATTGTTTAGTTAGATTAAATAAGCCTGTGCTGATTGTTCCTGTGCTTAGAGAACTTCCAGTTGGATAGCCATTTCCATCTACTGCCTTTAAAACAAGAGAAGCATCTCCAGTTGGATTTCCTTCTTTATAAGTAATTATTTTTATATAAGAAAGATTTAAATTTTCTTTAACCCCCATTCCACCTATTGTAAATGTTTCACCATTTACTTTATTATCATCTCCATAGATAAATCTTGTGTTTCCATCTTCTGTATCTTGGTATTCTGTTTTAGTTATGTTTGAAGTATAATAAACAGCCCAGTCATCAATCCTAGTTCCAAATAAAGTAGGAATCCATTCAATTCTTTCATTTTTATTTGTATCTGTAAAAATTCCTATTGTAATTATGCCTTTTGTTAAATCCTTGCTTGATACATTTTTCCAGACTTCTATGTCTATCTCTCTTAATTTTATCGTGCATTTGTATGACTTTGTTCCATTTTTTTCTACTGTAAATTTATCTTTTTCGCAATCATTATAATATTCTTGCTCTTTTTCAGTTGTCTTATATTTAAAAGTATAATTTTTGTTTAAGGTTTTCATATTGACTTTATTATAGAAATCTATTGTTTTTAGTGCATTAGTATAATTCGTGCTTGATAAATTAACCTTAAATTCAGCAACCTTTATATCTTTTCCAACTTCTACATAATATTCTTCAGGGATAATTAGTTTAACTCTGGCTGTTTCTATGCCTTGAGCATTTTTTAAAATAGCTTCTTTTGTTAAATTATTATAAGTTTTATTGATTGTTCCTTCAGCAGAATTATTAAAGGCAATACAAATTATTAAAATACCCATTGCAATTATAAAAAACTTCCCCATTATCTTTGCTTTTTTATTCATCTTTTAACCCCATAATTTGCTATTTTATCCCATAAATCTACTTTTGGCTTTCTTATTTTTGATGGTTTGCTTTCTTCTGAACTAACTAAAGGCTTCTTACAATCAACACAAACATATTGTTTTCTTATATTAATATAAAATTCTCTTGTTGTTTCACAATTTTGGCAATAATCGTATGATGGCATAGTTATCTCTTTTTTGAATTTTAATTCAATAATTAGAGTATTTTAAACTATATAAATTTATTTAATTCCGGGAGTGTTAGATATTAGGGAGTTATCTCAGTTTTCTCCTCTCCTATTAACTTGCGGGAGTTATTTAGTTTTATTGAATTTAATAGCATAGTTTCCCAAGCATTTCCTATAATTCCTATTCCGCATTTATCAGCAGGAGTTAAACCCTCTCTTGTATTTTTTCTTACAAAGTTATGAAATACCTTAAAGCCATCTGCGTATGTTTGAACTTCGGTTAAACCTCTCCTTACTTTTTGAAACTCTTTTTGCTGTGAATGGTGGCTCTCTATTGCATTATTATTAATCTCTTTTCTATGTCCTTTTATTGATGTAAATTTTACTTTTCTTTCATTACCCCAATTTCTAAAAGTCTTTCTGCAACCATCTTCATATCCTTTGTAACCATCAACTATTATCTGAAATGGGATTTTTCCATTTTGATTTAATGCTTCTGTAAAAACTTTTTGTGCGTCTTTACTGCTTCTACTTCTACCTGAATTAATTGAAGCTAAAAGGAATTTTGTTTTATTATCCATTACATTCCAAACATAATCAAAATTAGTGTTAGGGTTTTTCTTATCCTGTCCTCTTTTAGTCAATACCAAAGTTTCGTCAGCGTTCCAAACTCCCTTTATGTTTGGTTGAATTGTTTTACTATATTTTTCTATTACCTCTGAAAATCTTAAAACCCATTCTCTAATTGTAACATGAGAAATATTTAAGCCATAAAATTGTTTGAATTGGTAGCTTATATCTCTGTAAGATAATCCTCTATAATAACAATCCATAGCAAGACAAACTAATTTTTCATTTCCTTTAATATTTTTTATAGGGCTTAAAACAAATCTCTTTTTACAATCCTTACATTCGTATCTTTGTTTTTCTCCAAGAGTAGTTTTTCTAATTCCACTCTTAATAAGATTTTCAGAATTACAGAAAGGGCATAATTCCTTTTGTGGTTTTGATACTATTAACTCTACTTCTTTTTGAATTGGTGTAGCTTCTATTTCATAATGATTTTTAAGTTTCTCAAAAATAAGAATTGCTTTAATGTGTTTGCAGTATAAACTCTTTCCTTTACATCTCATTTGAAAATCTTGACAATCACAAGAATAACTATCAAAGTGTGTAACTTGATATTTTTTAGTGCTGTCAAATTGAGAGGGAACTAAATAAGTATTCTCGTCTATAACCTGTGGCTCTGCAATTTGTAAAATAGCTTTTGCTCTTGTTTCTCTATTCTCTGAAAATTGTTTAATTGTTTGGTTAGTCATATTGTTTATTTCCTTATTTATCTTACTTATATAAGTAAGTCCTACTATATAAATGTTTGCTTTTCTTACTTTTATAGGTAATTCTTATAAAATAGCGACGGAGAAAAGTAGAGTTAATATAAGCTACTTAAATAAAATATGTTTATATGAACTATTTTAACAAAAGTAATGTTTATATATAAGTGATACTTTAAATTATCATGGAAAATGTTTATATTATCAAAAAATGTGTAAATGCTTTCAAGTGTCAAAGATGTAAGCATGAATGGATACCGAGAGTAAGTATGGAAGAATTAGAGGGAAAAGTTAAGGATATTCCTATAATTTGTCCTAAATGTAAAACGCCCTATTGGAAAACTGAAAGAAAGAATAAGAATAACAAAGAGGTTAAGAAAAAATGATAAAAGGTATAGAAGTAAGTTGCTCTTGTGGTAATGTTTTTTTATATAAGGGAACATCACAGCGATACGCAAGATGTCCGAAATGTAGACAGAGAAGGGAAATATTTAGAATTATTAAAAGAATGAAGGAGAAAAAATGAAACAAAAAATAAAATTATTTGACGCATTTACAGGTTATGGTGGAGCAAGTTGGGGAATGAAAAAAGCTAAAATTCCCTTTGAGGTAGTTGGATTTTCAGAAGTAGATAAATTTGCTATTAAACTTTATGAATTAAATCATAAAAATGTAAAAAATTATGGAGATATAACAAAAATAAACCCTAATGATTTGCCTGATTTTGATTTTTTCACTGGGGGTTTTCCCTGTCAAACTTTTAGTTCAATAGGAAAAGGAGAGGGGGAATTAGATGAGAGGGGAACATTATTTAGAGAAATAATAAGAATTTGTGAAATAAAAAAACCAACTTATATTTTATTAGAAAATGTAAAGGGACTTACAACAAATTCTCATAAAGCAACATACGAAAAGATACTAAGCGAACTTAGAAGAATAGGTTATAATGTTCAATCAAAAATATTAAACACTAAAGATTATGGAATACCACAAAATAGAGAGAGAGTTTGGATTTTTGCTACATTAAAAAAAATTCCAGAGGGTTGGACTTTTGAACCTCAAAAAGAAGAATTAAAATTATTTCTAAAAGATTTTATTGAGAAAAAAGTAGACGAAAGTTATTATTTAAAACCTTATCAGATTGCACAATTAACAAAAAAAACAGGAGTTACTTTTAATGTAGAAGAACCTTTATGTTTTGATAGATATAACAAACAAATAAGAAAAGATGGTATTTGTATGACTATATCAGAACCTCATCATAATATTATGAGAATTGTTGAACCAAAAAAAGATAATGAGTTAAGAGTAAGAAAAATGACACCAACAGAACATTTTAGATTTATGGGATTTAAAGATGATGAGATTGATTTAGATGGCTTTTCTTATAGTCAGTTATGTAAATGTGCGGGTAATGGATGGGATGTTAATTTAGCAAGTAAAATAATGAAAAAAATATTTAGTCTTTAAATCTTATATTTCTTTATTGCATTTCCATATAACCAAAGATAGCGAGTTAGTTCTTTTTTATCTTTTATCTTCTCTGTTAGTAAATCAAACATAATTCTTTTACTTACAGGCATAAAAATAGTAGGATATTTCCCGTCGTCAGTTGTCCTCATCTCAATTTCCATACATAAACTCTTATATTTGAAAACAACTTTTTGATTAGATGAATTATTATCTACTTCAAGATTTTTAACAAAAACATCCCAAACTTCATCTTTATCAAAAATATGAAAAATATCATCATCATAAATTACAAAAAAATCTACTTTTCTATCAAAAAATGCTCTGTCTAAAAACTTTGCTCTATTTTCAGGATTAAACAAATATTCCTTAAACCTTATCATATGAACAGCTATTTTTTCTTTAACTGCTTCTTTTGAGTTTTGGTATTCTTCATAAGTTGGTGGATAACAATTAAATATATCTTTGATTATTGAACCCGCAGGAAAATCTTTTTCTTTTTCAAATCTGCTCGGATTATACATAAAAACCTGTATTCTTCCCTCTCTACCCTCTCCACCTTGAACTTCGCCACCACCCTTTATAGAAAAGAATTGTTGATAAGCATTCATAACATCTTGTTTTTTAACTCCCTTAATGACTATTCCTTTAATCAATTCTGCAAAAATATCCTCTTTTCTTCCACCTCTTACCTTAACTCTACTTGCCTTATCAGAAGTCATACCATGCGATTTACTAACCTTAGTTTCCATAAGAAAGAATATGAAAACCTTATTTTTATACTTAACTCCCGCCACTTAACAGCTTATTTATCTCCCGCAAACTTAACACACCCTTTAATTCCTCAAAATTCCAGAAATATTGCTGATTATTACAGATAATTCTAAAAATACAAATATTGTGGCATAAGTTAGATAAATTCCAATTATTAATTTGTTTTTATATCTCTTTTTTATAAATTTGTCTGCTAAATAACTTAAAAATTTTAGAAGATAAAATATGCTTCCACAGACAAAAAATATGGCAAAAATTACTCCAGTAATTAAACCAAAATTACTTATAAAATATCTTATTAGAGGTGTTTGTTCTTCAAAACCCATGCTTAAACCGATTACAGTTGTAGACATATCAATAAGATAAATAAGAATTATGCTCAAACAACTTAGAAATATATATTTATTCATATTCCCCATTCATTGAGTTCTTTTTGAGAGCCTAATTTTAGCTTCTTATTTTCTTTTAATACCCCTTTCATAACCTTTGTTAATTGCTTTATAGCTTGTGTTTGAGCTTTCTGGCTCTGTGCCATTTGATTCAAAACATTAATATGAGTAAGGATATTTTTTCCATAGGTATCAAATCCCAAGACAAAGTTATTTATATTTGTTGCAAGTTCTGAATTGGTTGGTGGGTCATTTATACGCCAGTCATTAACTTGCTTATCTACAGCCTTTCTATCGGGTTTGGCTGTTATTGGGTGAACTGTCTCATCTTCTCTAAAACCAAAGGAATCATCTGTAATATAAGCCAATTTTCCATCTTCTGAAGCATAAATCCATATTCTTTCTTTATTTGCTCTGGCATTATCACAAATCTCACTATTTCCTCTAGCAAAATGCTGATTTACGATTTTTATATTTCTTGCTCTACTTTTCAATAATCCAACATTAAAATCATGTTCTAATCTTGCTAAAAGCCTATTCCAATACTCCAAAGACTTATTTTCTGCTTCTTCTGGCGATTTTCCATAAAAGCTCTGTCCTGAATAGATTTCTATTGAATTTTTATATAATCTTATTGTATTTCCATCTAAAAACAAAGTATTTGACTTTTGAAGAAGCTCTTGATATTTACTATCTTGCCATAAAATCCTTATATTAAATTCCTGCCCATGAAGTCTAATATCACTTTGGTTGAAAGTGGATTCAATTTTTTCAACCTTGTTTAAACCGCCATCATAAGCTCCTTTTTGTTTGAGACTTTTGATAACCTTATAGATTGCCTGAATAGTGCAATCCCTTTGTTTAGCTATCTGTTTTATTGTTAAAAATTCATCAGTTATTAAATGAAGAATCTCTTTTTCAGCATTTGTTAGCTTTATCTTTCTAGGGCATTTTAAACCTTCTTTTTCAACCTCTTTTTTTTCCATCTTTTTTATAAACCTTTAGAATTTAAATACTTTTGTTACCACTTTCAAATAAACATATTTCTAATCCAATAAATAACTTATTCAAAAACTCCAATTCATCTTCCCACAATTCTATTGCTGTTTGGATTTTTGCTTGACATTCTTTACAAAATATTCCATCTTCTCCACATCTTGATGTTCCTGTTGTATTTCCATCATCCCAAGGCATATCAGTAATACATCCTTCTTTCAATTCTTGTGCTTTTTGTATGTTATTCATTTTTTAACCTCATCAATTACCCATCTTACCCCAAGCGAAGCACAAGCACCACCAGGAAGCCTATCGCAGCCAACCCCAGCACCATCAGGATTAGCATAAAGCCACGCAACATAATTATTTTGTTTATTAAGATTAAAAGGTTGTTCTATGAACTCCCAAGTATCTTTGAGATTTAATAATTTATTATATTTTTCTGAATTAAATAAGAAGATTATTTCATCTGTTCTTAATAATCTCATTCCTTTTGGCATATCTTTTATCATTTCATTATAAGATTTTACTTTATGATGTATCTCTTTTTCTACTTTTATATTTAGTTCTGGAATAAAAATAATGTTATTACTATTCAATTTTAGCTTTAATTCTGCTAATTCTTTTTCTAAATTGTTTATTTTGGTTTGTGTTTTCATTTCTTATATTTCAAACTATTTAATTTGATGAATAAATATAATATCCCAACAATTAAGATTATTGCTCCTATAACATAATCCACCCATTTTAGATAATTTTTTGTTATTTGAATAATTGGGCAGGAATTATTTGAAGTAATATTGGTTGCACAAATTGTTTGATTTTCAATAGGTTTTATAATATTTGTTGTTTGATTTTTAGTTTCATTTTTTGGCATATAATATCCACCACCGCCACCAGTTCCTACATTTGAAAAGACTTCAGGATTATAATATTCTGATTCTAAAAATAGAGAGAAAGTATTATTATCTGCTATTGGGGATATAGTAAAATCTACTGGAATTGTTAAATTATTAATAATCATATAGCAAGTTGAATTTATAGAAACTTCTGAACTTTTTGAAACATTTAAGCAGATAACTCTAGGCTCATCAACAAAAATAGTTATATTTTGCTGTATTGTTTCTCCTGAATATCCTGAAATTGAGATATGGTCTGGAGTAATTCTAACTTCTGAAGCTGAAACAAATCCAATTATAGTTACGATTAGTATACAAAAAGTAACCATTAGATAGATATTTTTATTCATTTTAAAAATTTTAAATCTTTAATTTGTCTAAAATCTATCCAATAATTGCAGAAGCTATAAAAAAATAGATAAAAAAAACTAAATTCTTTTTTGTATTTTATCTTATTAATTTGTATACCTATTTCGTCTATTAAGTTTATAAATCCCACCTTTTCAACACCATATATATCTATTATCTTTACAATTTGTCCTAATTTTAAATTTTTAGTTTTCATTTTCAATTATTTTAACTAATTTACTTATTGCATCTTTGACACTTTTTTCTTGAATTTCTTTCCCCCTATAAATTATAATGTGCTTTTGATATTCGCCTTTATCCTTGATTTCTATTTGTAGATAATATTTAAATTCATAGATTCTATTTCCGATATTTAGTTTTGCTTTATGATTTTGCATTTTCTTTCTCCAAATTTAGTTCCAGCTTTAAACCCTTCATTAAAACTAACTGCCAATAAACTCATTGCCTTTCCCCTATATTCTGTTTTACCTTTAGGAAAATAAATTTCTAATAATTCTTCTGGAATTACCATTGCCTTTGCTCTTAAAATCTCTCGAATTTGTTCTAATTTCTTGATTTTTGTTTCTTGTTTCATTTTGATTGTGTGATTATGAATCCTCAAAAAATAAAAGAGGAAAAAATAAAAAAACTATTGATTTATATTTTTTGGTATAAAATTGTTCCATTTACTGAACCTGCGTCTGTTAGAGGGTCGCAAGTCATTTGAACTTCAACAATAGTATCTGCTGTTGGAGATAGACTTACTGTCAAAGGTAAATTAGTTGTATAATTTACACCAGTATTTGTATCTTCAGCCCAAGTCAATAAAGCATTTAGAGTTGTTCTACCTGCATTATGTATAGTCAAATTATGCGATTCTGTATCACCTGAAACACAACTTAAACTATATGGCATATCTGCTGAACTTCTAGCTTCTGAAACTGTTAAGTCTACTTGAGTTTGATGAAAATAACTCACTGCATAAACAGTTGCAACTAAAAGCATTAACCCTAAAATAGAGCCTGTTAAAACTTTTTTATTCATTTTTTAAACCTCCTTGTAAATTTAAGTTTGAACATTTTAGTCAATAAATCCTCCAATAATTGCTCCAATAATTCCGAATAATAAACCACCCCTCATAAAAGGAAGAAAAAGAAATATACTTTTATCAAATAAATTAGTCCATAATATATATGAAGCAAAAACAACTCCAATTAAGAGAATAGCATAACAAATTGCAAATCCAATTAAAAAACCTATTAAAATATTTTTAAGTTTCATCATTAACTCTTGGAGCTAAAATAAATACCAAGTTATCAAATTTAATTAAGCATGGAAAATCCTCTTTTATATTTTTATCAACATTTCCAAGCAAAAGATTGCCAAAATATTTTTTAAATATGCCATTATCTTCAATATCTATAACTTTGCTAATATCTTCACCTTTCTTTATTGGGAGTATACCCAAGACATTATAAACATCTGAGATAACATATTCAAATATTTTAACTTTTTGAATTTCAACAGGAGCAGAATCGTCATTCTGTCCTGAAAGGCTTATAGAGGTTGCTTCTTTGCTTTCTACTTGATTTTGGGGCATCTTTTCAGAAGATATATCCCCCTCACTTTCGCCCAAGCTCTGCGTTGAACTTATATCCTTTATATTTTGGTTGGGATTATCCTTAATTACAAAATTTGAATAATTATTAAAGTACTGTTGACTATTATTAAGTTGGTTATTATCATCTTGTTGATAAATATGTCTACCAGTCAAAATAACTGAACTAATAACCAAAATTATAATAATAATGCTAAATATAATTAATTTATTCTTCATATTTTTCTCCTATATTTATACCTTCTTTTTATAATTTTTACATCATTCATACTTGTTCCAAAAGGAAAGACTTTTTGAATATTGGTGTCAGCAGGGTTTGTTCTCTTGTCAGGCGAACTTATATCCGCTATTACCGAGTTTTGTTCCTGCTGACTTTGATTTCTGATTTGTTGTTTTAATTCTTCTAAAACTTCTTTTTTAATTTGCCATCGCCTTTCTACTTCTTCAGGAGTTGTTTCTGATGGAATTGCATCAACACCCTTTTCTAATAATTCTGAAAATAATTCAGGGGTATTTTCATTTAATACCTTCACACCTAAAATTACCAACTTTCTTTTTATCATTTTGTTAATCTTCTCACAAACTTCTTCTATTACTTCTTGTCTTATTATTGGTTCTATTTCTTGGATTGCTTGAAGTTTAGCTTTTTCTTGTGCTAATTCAATCCAATCTAAAATTAAGCATCTTTTATCTATTTGTGGCAAACTTTCTATTAAATTTAATTTTATACCATTATTCTCTATTAAAAATGTTGGAACTAAACTTTTACATAATTCCTCATTAATTGTTATATCTTCTTTCAGTTTGTTTTTGATTTCTGTTGAGGTTGTCATTTTTTATTACTCCTTATTTTCTTACAACCAAAACAAATCTGTGTTAAACAATCATGAAAACTTGAGTATGCTATCTGTTGAGTATGTTTACCTTCACATTCCTTAATATGTTTTCTTACATCTTCTTGGGTTTCACAATGTTCAAAATCAAATTTCATATGTTCTCCTTGATTAGTTTTAGTAACATTCTATTTTGAGCAGACCTAGCAGCAAACCTAGCAGCAGACCTAGCAGCAGAAATAAACTTATTTAATTCTTCGACTTCTTCTTTTGATAAATCTTCAGTCATAGTTGGATTTCTCCTGCCGATTCTTTGCATTTTTTACTTTTTTTGTTCCAATAGGGGCTATTACATTTTGCACATTTTACTGGAAGTTCTTTTTTATTATTAGGAATCCACTCGTAACCGCATCTTTCACATTTCAATACATTGACTTGTTTTTTTATTATTGCCATTTGAATATTAAGCTCAAAAAAATAAGAAGGGGAGGAAAACACACAATCCGAAGAATGTATATATTTCCCCCTCTCTCAAATTAATGAGTATTATTATTCCCCCGTAATTGATTTACATTATTTTCTTGTTTGTTTTCAAATTCCTTTCTACAACCTTCACAACAAAAATCTGCAAAAGGAGAGGCTTCAAAATAAGAGCCACAATTTCCACAAATAAATTCTTCTGCCATTTTAGTAATCCTCCGCAGTAACGGTATTCCCATTACTGTCAATCTGATGATACATTAAAGTGCCATCAGCTTCTGCCAAGTCATAAAAACTTGGTTGATTCTCATATAATTCTTCCATCATTGTGTTTTCCATTTTAGCTTTTTTTCTCTATTATTTCTAAACTATCTTGATTTTCTATTATATTATACTCTTCTTTTTCTTCTCTAATTCTTAATACCCAACTACTATAAGCGGTATTTATATCTTTTAATTCCGCTTTTACAGACAATAACTTTTTTTTAGCTCTATCTTTTTCTTCTTTTGCTCTATCCATAGCTTTTTTATATTCTTCTTTCGCTCTTGCTATATTTCTTATATAGTCTATTTTAGCTTTTTTTACCTCTTCTATATGGTAGAATATAGCTTTTTTTGTATCTTGCTTATATTCTTCTTTTGTTTGAATGCATAAATTTTGTTTTTCCATATTCTACATAGGAAAAGGGGGTATATAAATCTTTCGTTTTAGGAGATACTATTGTTTAGTATCTATTTACCCTTTTTAAGTAACAAGAAATAATATAAATCAAGAAGCCCTCCGTCATCTAGTAGCTCGAACCAACCGAACATAGCTAACTATCTGGACTTGTTCATAAAAAAGGGCTATAATACGACTTATGGCAATATTACAGCGTGTTTATTACTAATTTTAGTTTTGCAGGTTGTTTTGCTTCTTGATTTGAGTATGAAAAAAGCTTGTGTATTGTTTCTCAAGATATTTTCGATGAACTCTGATTTATTATTGACTTTTTTAATTTTTTCTAATATATCTCCAGATAAGGTTATGCTAATTTTCTTCTTCTCGAAAGGCAGGAATTTGTGTTCATCATAAAACTTTAAATATCCTGATATTCTTCTTATTTTATCTTTTACATTTTTTGGCAACATTTTCTAAGTCCTCGTTCTATTTTAATTAAATCTGAAGTATTATTTTGAGCTATTCTTAATATAAATCTAGTTAATGATTCTTCATTACAATCTATATTTTCTTTATACAATTCTTCTATTACTATAGCTATTGCAGAGCTTTTATTCCCATCTGAAAATGGGTGGTCTACAACTATTGCTCTGATTAGATAAGCACACTTTCTATAAACATTTTTCTCATGTTCTGCTCTATTACAGGCAAAATCCAAACTTCCTGCTCTGGCTAAATTTCCACCAAAGCCTTTATTTAATTCTATTATTTTTTCTTTTAAGCTCATAGTTTTATTAGTAAATAGGACTATTTAAATATTGCTATTTTTATCATACCTATTTAGAATTATCTTTTGGACCTGGATTTTTCAATAATTCTTCAAATAAATTGTTAATTTCAACCAAGTCTTTTTTCTTAAAATTCTTAAAATCTTTTAATCCTTTATCTAATGCAGAAAATAGTTTGTTTTTTATTAGTTCATCCATTGTAATCATTATTTACATAATAATTTTTTTCTATACTATAATATTTTTCAACAAAATCTCTTATCATATCTCTTGTTTCATGCGAATATTCGGGGTATTGTAGATAGTCTTTCATCTTTTTATAATTCTTTTTAATAAAGGTTTAAATGCAAATCCTAAAGATACTAAAATTATTAAGAAAATAATGAAAATTAAACTATGAAGAAGTAATTGAGAAGTTATGCCAAAATTAATTAAGATATGTTCCATAAAAGTAACTAAAAAGTTATTAAAAGATGCTCCTGCAACAGAAATTAAGGCTAATGCAATTAAGATTATCCAATATGACTTTTTCATCTTAAAACTCCAAGTTTTTCAAATAATTTAAATATAGAATATCCAACCAATATAATTGAAAATATCATTAAACTCCATTTTATTATTCTTTCAGTCTTTTTTCTCATATTAACCTAATAACTTTATCCAAAATGGATAAACTACTAATCCTCCTATTAAAATTGCTTCAATTATGAAAAATATTAAAAAACCCCACCAGAAATTGCCTGTTTCTATGAATTTCTTTTTATAATATTGTCCTGAATAGCCAACACAAGCTCCAACTACAATATAAATTATAATGGATAAAAGCCAAGCTGTGCCTATTGCTATTAGAAATTGGGGTGTTAAAGTTAAAGCAGTCCAATCCTGAAAAGAAATAGCTTGAAACATCATTTCCTCCTAACTAAAAAATAAATTATTGCAATTATAAGCCCTATAATTATTACAAAAAAGACTATTCCTAAGATAGTAAGCCAATTTGAAGAAGGCTCTTGATTGTTTATACAATTTCCTTGTTGGCAAGTTTGATATGCCTTACAATCAGAGTTTTGAGAGCAGATTGTTGGATTATTATCTGGGATATTTGGGCAATAGGCACTTATTGGATATGTCCATAATCCCTCTACACATAAAGCAGTAATATACTTAGTTACTCCATCAGGACAGGTTTCTTCTTTTCTATCTCCATTATTACAGGATTGTGTTTGGTTTTTAATTATTGGCTGTTCTGGGGCTGGTTTTTCCTGCAAGAAATAAAATGTAACTGTGGAATCTGCAATTTTTGTTTCTTTAGATGAAATTATACATTTAAATCTTGAAACATCATCAAGTTTAATATCACCTATATATGAGAAAGCATTGTTTTGAATATCTGTGCCTTCAACTATGCAGTAACCTTTTTTAGCCATATTTGATATTATTTCATTGCTAAACATTGAACGATAATAAAATTCATATTTATAATAATCTCGACTTACTTCACCTTCTAAAGGTCTAAATACAAAATTTAAATTTAATAGTTTTTGCTCATCTGAAGAACTTAAACTATCTTTTCTTATGCAGTGGGCATTTAGATAACATGGACTTCCTAATGAATAATCAGTAATTCCTGCATCTTGCATTACTAAAGTAAAAACATTGTCTTTATTAGAATTTAATTGACTTGTGCTTAAATAACCCATATCCATTGTATGAGTTGGCAACATATCATAGAGTTGGTAAGGGTCATTTCTATAAGTTATTGGATTTGAATATTGTAGAATTGTTGGGCTTTTCCATTCTAAAGTTGTATATCCTATTTCTCCTGCATTAATTGATTGTTTAACAAAAACTCCAAAATATAAAGTTGTTACTATAATTACCCCTACAATTAATAATAATATGCTATATAAAGCAATGTCTTTGTTTTTCATGTTTAATGTGTTTTCATATATTCTTTTAAATATTTAAAAGCATCTTCTTTTTTTACAAAATATTTTTCATACCTTACATGATAACCTGATTCTTCAACAAGAAAAGCATATCTCTCTTGTGTAAAATTACTTTCTTTTGTCAATGATTTATCCCCTATTGCAATATATTGCCCTATTTTAGCATTATAATAAGTTGGACTTAATTCAACATTTTTGTATACTATTTTCCAGTCTTTTAGTGCCATTTTATTATCATTTTATCTTTCTACTCCTTTAAATTTATATACTAAAATTAAAATAACAACTAAGATTAATAAGATTATTCCGAAAATTGACGCATATACCCACCCCGCTGTAACACAGACAGGTTTATCTGAAGCTCCAAATTTTAATAATCCTAAAACATTGTATTTGTAAGTTGTTGTTACTCCTTTTGTTTGATACCAAGCATCACAGACTAATCCACCGCCCCCACCACCAGAAGAAGCACATTGATAATCTTTTAAAGTATCATTGAAAATTATTGAAGTATCACAGCATTTAATTTCTTTTTTAGCTCCATTAACACATTTAATTATACATTTATCAGTATTGTAATTATCTCCTTCTACGCAAGTTTGTGGCTTTAATATTTGGCAGGTTGTTGTTGCTTCTGCATAATTAGAAGCTAAATTATAGTCTTGTATTCTAATTTTACAATTATCCAATGTTTGCCCCGCATACATTCCTGCTGTTAAAGGAATATCTATAACTTGTTGTGAATTTTTAGATATTGTAAATTTATTTGAAATATCCCTTTGTTTTCCAGTATTGCAAGTAACTGAATAAGTATAAGTTCCATCTACTGAATTGGCATTTGAAACAGTTATATGAGCATATCCAACATCACCAGAATAGTATTCATCACAAGATGCTTTAATAATTGTTGGTTTTGCTGTTGGAATAACTACCCCTAACCAGTTTGCTTTAACTTTAAACAAAACTTCTGAATCTCCTATTTGATTATCTAAATCTACAATTATTTTTCCATTTTGCTGATTATCTCTATTTCCCCAGACTGAATTTTGAGTTAAACTCATATCATCTCTCTTTATATTTCCAACTGCAATATTTCCATCTGCAACTATTTTAAATAGCTTGGTATAATAAGAATTTCCTGTATCTGAAACTATCTTATTTGAATTGACAGTAGCTTCTGCTTTTAATAATGAATCTGTGGAAATAAAACTCTTTATATAATCGTTGTAATGAGTTTTAGATGTCAATTTCCATAGGTTTGAATCTAAATCATAATATCCTAAATAAGAACTTGCAGAAGGTGGGGAATTGCCCAACCAAGCAATATTAAGGAATTGTGCAGTTGCTCTTAATGTGCTACCATCATAAAATTCTATGTTTTGATTTTGATAATTTGAAAGGCTTTTTTTAATTAAATTTTCATTTGCATTTAAAGTTATATCCATTGAATGCAATAAAGTTTGTGGAGAAATATCTGCAAAAACTCCTGAAGATTTTTTAGTTGCACAAACTCTCCAACAAACATATTTAGAAGAACATCCTATTCCAGAACAAGTTTGACTAAAAGGAATAGAATAAGTTGTTCCCAAAGGACATTCTGGAGCATCTGAAGGTCTTTGTCCTAATAAATCATAGTTGAATTTTTTACAATTATATAAAGAATCTGCCCCATTTGAAGATTTTGTTGTGGTAATATCAAAATAATTTAATTCATCCCCATTTGCATCTATAGAATATTGCTGTTGTTCTTTTATATTATCTATTGATATTTTTAAAGGGAAATTTGTAGTATATCCAGAAAAGGATTTTACATCAGATGGATTAATTGTTCCCACTATTGATTGTCCTCCGCCTGTTTGAACATCAACTAAGAAAAAAGCACTATTTAATTGGTCTGCATTTGAAATTACTTGAGTAGAAGAAATATCTTTAACTAAAAATCCTGAAGGAACAATAACATTAGAAGTTAATCCTAAGAAATGAATTGACATAATAACTAATCCGATTATTGTTGCGATTATAAAAACTAAAAGTTTCTTTTTTCCTTCTATATTTGCTAATAATCCACCTATTGCTCCTGCAACTATAATGAAACCTCCAATAAATAAGAAAATACGAGATATAAAGAAACTAATTAATAATCCACCTGTAACTATGCCTATAATTAATAAAATTCCTAAAATTACTAAAGTTATAACTGGTGCAGATAATAATAGTGTTAAAAATTGTGCTTTTTTGTTTTTTATTAGACTTTTCATTTTTCGTATTTTTTTCTTTGTTTATCTAATTTTTTATTTAGCCAAGCATAAAATACTTGTTTGCCTTTAATTGAGCCATTTTCTTTAATCTTATTATAGCTTCATTATTTTCTGAAATTTTATCTTGAATATCCATGTTTATAATTTCCTTAATTCTCTTAGATGTCTTTCTTCATCTTCAAGAATCCTTTTAATTTTATGAACTTGACTTGGACTAGAAAAGGCGTGATGTTTAAGATAATTTCTATAATTTTCTATTGCTTCTATTTCATCATTTATTAGTTCTTTAATTTCTACCATTTTATACTTTTGTTAATTTTATTATACCTTTTTTAGAGGGCTTTGAATTATATAAAATGTTAAAATATCCATAACCCTTATATTGTCCAGTTGCCTTTTCTAATGCTAAATATCCCCTATTTTGAACGCCAAAAAGATAAACCTCATTATTTTTTAAGGCATTTGCCAATTTTTCATGTTGTTCTTCAGCACTTTCTAAAGTGGATGGAACACCCTGTGATAAACTTAAATTTTTAACCATTATTTTTTCCTCACATAAGCCAGACCTTTTTCATTTATGTCAATTACATAACCTTCTGGCATTTCATTTAGAGCATTTGGGGGTTTATTTCCTGATTTTCTTTGTAAATAGATAAAGTTTCCTCTGCCACAAACCCAGTATTTCTTTTCTTTTCCATTAACTTTAACTTTTAATTGAATTGTCATTTTTAATTTTCCACCATATAATCTCTTGCTATTTGTATAGCTTGAGATTTTGATTTAATAACTTCATTATTTATTACTCTTGCATTAAATCTATCATCAACTTCAACAAGAAAAACTTTTGTAAAATTAGGATTAATTGCTGAAATAGTTTTATCTCCATCTTTTTTATTTCTCCACACAGCAACTTGTCTTTTTGATTCATATTCTTTTCCAAGTTTTTTCCATTCTTTTAGTGCCATTTTTATTTTATTGCTTGTTTTATTCATAAGGAACTATTTGAACATTTCCAAGTTGTTTTAATTTTCTAAAATAGTTTGTTTTTAATGCGTTTGTTAAAATAGCTCTTTCTGATAATTGATGTCCTACACCAGCAGAAACAGTAAAGAAAAAATTAGCATCATAACTACCAATTTTTGCATAATAACCCTTTTCATCTTGTTCGATATTATCTATTTTAAATACAAAATAAGATTTAGCTCCACCATCCCAGAATCCGCCAGTAGGCTCTCTTAATTTCACTTCAATATATAATTTATTTTCCATTTTTATTCTTCTAAATATTTTTTATCTCTTATATCTATGAGAGTATCTTGTTCTTGAATGTAAAGGCTATTAACTTCTAAAGGTGTTATTAGCTCCCAATCCAACGCCTCTCTTAGCAAAACTCTGGGGTGAATTGCCCCTGTTTGCATTAAGGCTAATTCTTGTCTTATCATTTTGAGTTAGCCCTTATCTTTTGTTCTAATTTATATAATTGCTACAACTATTTAAACCTTTTGTTTTTGAATTTTAGTTCAAAAATCATAATAGGAAAGCTACTAATAAAAATGTTGTGAAAAATAATAAAATTGAAGTTATTACTCCTGTTAAAGCATAATTGTATTTTATTCCTATTGAAAATATTAAGATAAATATTAATGAAGCCGATAAAAAAGATATTAACAAAACAGGGTATGCAAAGGTTTTTCCAAGATAACTCCATTTGTAGAATACTGTTGAGATTCTATCAACATGAGCTGTAACTGAAATCTTAGAATATTGAGATTTATCCTTATTGTAAGCAACTATATTAAAATAGAAATTATCGCCATAATCTGAATTTGGAGGAGTTATTATAAAGATACTGCTTTGGGTTGTTAATGCTTCATTTGGAGATAAGATTATAGAATTATTTTCAAATTTGACATATTGACAGAAGTTTTCTATTGAATTGTTTGTTCCAGTATCATCACAAGTTAAATCTAACTCTATAAATTCTGTGCCTTTATTTATGCCATAAAAGTCTTTTGTTCTTGCTTTTACAGAGCCTTTTGCTAGACCAACATCAAGAGTATTTCCAAAAGAAGTGCTTACAATGGAGAAATTTTGGGATAATGTTGAACTTACTGTAGTAGTTCCTCCACCGCCACCGCCAGTAGTAGTTCCACCAGAACCACCAGTTGAAACAGAAAAACTTGAATTAGTATAATTTGAATTTCCTGTTGTATCATTGGCAAAGACATTTATAACATAATCTGTATTATCAGATGAAACTATATAAGATGTTGAAGAACAATTAAATTGCGTATTTTGTCTTTCCGAACTAGCACCTCTTGTTATATTATAATAGCAATAAGATAATCCACCCAAATCAGAAGAATTTACACTTATTGATATTGTTTTTGATGTAAGAGTTCCTGAAGGTGAATTTATTTTTATTGATGGTTTAATATTATCATATTGAATAGAGATATTAAAAAACTTCCAAGAATAATAATTATTCCAAGTATCGTTTATAGAAACAGTAAAATTATAAGTAGCATTTGTAAGATATAGCTTAATTGATTGGTTATTTAGGCAATTTGAGATAGTTAGATTAGTTATTCCATTATCTGTTGAATACCAACACCTTGAAACTTCTAAATTTTCAGAAGCAGATATATTCAAGTCTATGCTAATATTTTGATAGTAAATTGAGTTATTTAGAGGATAAGTTATATTAATATTTGGATAAATAGAATCATTAATTATAAATTGCCCTGAATTTTCTATTTTATAATCTAAGTCATTTGTAGCAGTATAATTCCATTTCCAAGTTCCTAAAGAGGTTGTATTAAAAGAAATATTGAATAATTGACTATGCCATTCTTCTATTGAAGGAAGTTCTCCGATTAAAGTTCCTAATTGATTATTAAAAATATAACTTCCATTTGGGTGAACTAAAGTGAAATTAATATAAGTTATGTTTCTTAATTGAGTATCATTTAAGCTGACATTTATATAAACATTTTGAGAATTTAAAACAGGATATTTGGGAATTGTTTGATTTAAAATTAAATAAATTGTGTTTGGAGAGCCTAAATCTTGAAGTATTTGTGTTGAATTTCTTGCTTCATCCCAAAACTGAAATTCATCCATATTTCCATCCATTACAGAAGTGCTTCCATCATAACCTAAATAAGTTTTAACATTATTATAAGTAATATCTGTAATCACATTTGTAGAAGATTGATAAGAACCATTATAAAAGACAGTTATTCCAGTTCCATTATAAGAACAAGCATAATGAAACCAAGTATTTAAAGGAGGATTTGAAAATGTTGCATAGTTTGTAAATCCCCCATCACCAAGATAACATCTTAAATTAGTTCCTGAATATTGCAACAATATACCATTTCCAGAAATAACATGAGCAAATAATGTTCCTTGATTAGCATTAAGCTTAACCCACATTTCAACTGTGAAATTAGAAACATTAAATTGATTTATTGTTGAAGGTGTGAAATTTCCATACCCTCCGCCTGAAAATGATAGTCCATTAGAGTATTTTCCTGTAACCCAAGCAGAATTAAATAAGCTCACATTTGCTAATCCTTTGCTATCATAAGTCATATTTCCGCTTCCTTCATCCATATTTAAATAAGATATTTGTGATGCTGAAGAAATACCAATTAAGACTATTATTAAAAATAACCCTATAATTAAAATACTTCTTTTTTCCATATTAGATTATGTTGTTTTATCTATATAAATTTATGTTTTCTGAATTAAAATTCAAAATAAAAAATAAAATAAACTATTGATTTAATCTGCAATTTTCATTATTCCTCTGCCGATTGTGTAGATTGCTGATAGTCCAACTAGAGCATAAACTACTTTTGCCATAAATCCTATTCCAAAGATTATGGAAACTAAGTTTGCGTTAAACACAGCCAAACCCCAGTTCAAACCGCCTATGACTAGAAGAATTATACTTGCCCAATCCCAGATATTCATTTTTCCCATTTGTTTTACCTCCTTGTAAATTTAAATTTAAGCTATATTTTCTATTGTTTCTCTATGACTTTTTCTATATCTATAAGCAAGATATTCTCCGACAATATAAGATATTGTAATTAAAACTAAAAATATTATAAAAATAAACATAAGACTTTCTTTTGAAGTTGATAAAGTATTTATTTTTACTGCAAAATTGTTCATAAAATGCCAGACTAAAAAAGGAATAAATATACCTACTGCAATAGTTATTACACAACCTAAAATACCAAATAGTAAAGTTGCATTATATTTTGCATCTTGATTTCCATAAACTATTGTATGATAAGAAACCCAGACAAGACCGCAAGTTAATACAATTATAATGCACAAACCAAAGAAAACACCCCAGCCAAGTTTATATTTAGAACAAATAAACGCATTTATTCCTAATAAGAAAAACATTAAAAATAATAATGCTCCATTTTCTGCAAAGGCAGGAATACCAGCTCCAAAAGATAAATCAGAAGCTAAGGTTATTTGTTGAGGTAAATTATGAGGAATACCTGCAATGTTTAAAGCAGGGAATTGAAGCTGAATTAAGGCAATCCAGCCAAAGACTATTAAAGAAATAATAAAAACCCTTATCCAAGATTTAAAAAATTTCATTGGGTTTTCATGCTTACTAAATCCAGCAACTTCAAAAACCTTCCATAATAAGCTTTCTTCTGGATTAAATAAATAACTCATAGTTAATATTCTAAACCAAGTTGGGTTTTCTTCTTCCACAGGGTTTTCATCTTCTTTAAAGGCAATTATTCTGGCTATTGGAAATATTATTACTCCAAAGGCTAAGAAGAATAAGAAAACATAAATTAAATAAGAACCAAGATAATCAGTTAATTTTATAGAATTAGAAGAAAAGCTTGATTCAAAACCCCTTAAAGCAAAACCAAAAAATGTAGGAATGGCAATACAAAGGATTAATCCTATAAAAATGTATATTATCACCTCTTTCAATTCCTGCTTAATCCATCTTTCTTCCGACATATATTTCTTAATGTTTTGAACTTATTAAATGTTATGTTTTTGAATTTTAGTTCAAATTATATAAGGTATGCTTATATTGGAATTTTTAGCTCCTAAATCTTCAATAAAATCTGTTAATAACTGAAAATCTCCATAATTATCAATTAATTCTTTATCTATTGCAAAAAAGGTAATTTTGTCAAAATGGTTTTTTACTTCCATTGTTTTAACAATAAATCCAATATTTAATGTTGAATTTGATAAATCTTTTCCTATATCCCAGCATTTGTCTATCTTGCCATCATAAAGTTTGGGTATTTCTTCTAAAGGTTTACAAGTATTTTCTTTTACACTTTCACAATTAGTAAACCAATAACCACCACAAGAGTAAGTTCCTTTTGGAAGAAGTATTGTTGTTGTTTGGTTAGTAAAACTCCAATCAACCCAATCATTTGAGCATTTTTGAAGATAATAGTAAGACCTTGAAGAATAATTATAAGTCTTTTCAAAATAGCAACTTTGCATATCACAGATATTATCTTGAGCAAGATTAATAGATATGATTCCTGCACTCCAAGAAGTGCAGATAATTAGATGCTGAAAATACTTTGGGGAATAAACATTTAAAGTTATAAAATTTTGAAGGTTATTGAAATCACCAAGATAACTAAGATTCAAACTGCTTATTTTTCGATTGTTCTTACAAGCAATCATAGATAGATTTTTTTCTATTTCTTGTTGAGTAAAAGAAATATCATATTTTTCATTATAATATCCTTGTTTTTCACAGAAAAGGGTTATATTTTCAATGGGAATATCATTTAATTCTGTAAAGGTAATTTCATCAATATTTCCTTCATTTATTTTATAATTATTAAAATAAATAGAATAATGAGTGTTATTATTTGGAAAGACTATTACTTTATGAATTGTTTGAGGGGTTTTTGGACTGCTTGAAAAAATATCTTTATAATTTATTGCAATTAAAATTATGCTGATAGCTATAATGACTACTATTGTAATTATAACTGCAATAATCCAACCTTGAGCTTTTTTAGATATCATATTAAAGAATTAGAGTGATTTAATGCAATAATAAGAGCTTGACTTAATTCTTTTGATATTTGTAAAGTAGCATTAAAATTTATAGTATTTTGAGTGGTTATATTATTATAATTATTTGAGGTTATTGTTGGAAGCTGGTTTTGAATATTTGTTACTATTGAATTATTATAATCTTTATGACTATATGAATAATTAAACCAGATGGGTTGAGCTACTAAAATTAATGCAATAATAATTCCGAAAATCCACCACAATTTTGTGTTTTTGCTTTCTAAATCATTAATTCTTTCTTCTGGCTCTTTTTTAAATTGTTTTTCTTTATAATCTTCTAATTTCTTGATTCTCCTTTGAAAGTTTATATCAGCAGGAAGCCGATTATCAGGAATGTCTGCTCCCTTCTTTCCATCGTAGAGTTGTTCAGACTTCTTTTGTGCCTCCAGAGTAGGCTGAAAGTTACCTTGCTCCTTTTCGCTTCCATGCTGATTATTAGTTTCGACAGGTGAGCTAAAATTAACCTGCTTAGGTGTAGGATAATTTACCTGTGGACTTTGATTATCTAATGAACCAATACTCAAAGGAGATTCATATAAGGGCTTTCTTTCTTCACCATATTCTCTTTCAATAGTTATTTCTTTTGGGTTATTCATTTTGTTTCTCCTTGAATATTAGTGTCAGCAGGATTATGTTTTGATAAGGATTTCATTGCATACTTTCCATTATCCAACTCACTTGCAAGTGATATAGGACTTTCTCCCTTAGCTTGTATTTCCTGCTGACTTTGATTTCTGATTTGTTGTTTAAGTTCTTCTAATAATCTTGCCCAACCAAATTGTAAAGAATTATCATCATAATCTTGATTTATTTGCTTTATTCTTTTCTCAATCTTCTCACAAATCTCATCTATTACTTCTTGTCTTATTATTGGTTCTATTTCTTGGATTGCTTGAAGTTTAGCTTTTAATTTCTTTATTGTTTGGTTTTTTCTTAAATTATTTTTACAATGTGGACAAGTTTCTGATTGTTTGCCACAAATCCAGTGATGTGTAACTAACTTCTTATCTTTATCGCGAGTATAGTGATTATATTCAAATCCGCAATTCTTATACTTGTTTACTTCTGTTTCTAATTCTTCTTTCAACTTGTTTATAATTTCTGTTAAGTTCATTCTTTCTCCTTTTGAATTTTATCTATTTGAGATTTTGTTAGGTTATCTATTGTATTTATTATACTGTCTTCATCATAATCATAACCATATTCAGTTGTTCTAATTTCTCCTTTAATATGACTTGCAAAATCCTGAATTTCTTTGATTGTGTTTTGTTTTACTAATTTATCAATTTCCTCAATTATCTCATTTTTCTGGGAGATTAGGGCTTTTTCTATAATTCGTTTTATAATTATTCTTCTATCTACTCCCATTTTAAAAAAATCATAATATTCATCTGTCATTTCTTCAATCAGTTTTTCTGTTTGTTTATTGTTTGTCATTGGAAAGCTCCTGATTGGATTAAATTTAATATCTTTTCTTGAGCATCATCTGGTAATTCTGCTATTTTTGATAAAATTGCTAATAACTTTGGATTATTTGTATTATCTAAAGCATATCTTAATTTAGGTATCATTCTCCATCTCCCACAAGGGATTGCCCTGTTAATCTGTTTATAATTTCATCTGAAATCTGATAAGGCAGTTTAGTATTTATTCTTAATTCTTCTTTTAATCTTTTTATAAATTCTTTGACATCTGAAACTGCAAATCCTACTAATTGATGTCCTATATCACTTTCTATTATTTTATCTTCTAATTTCCAGTCTTTTTCTTGTGTCATTTTATTTTTTATCTCCTTTATCTAACATAATAACAACCATTATAACACTAAAAACAATACTTCTTTCAATACTATTAGTAATAACTGCCCATATTCCCAATCCATAATTTAATAAAAATAGCCAAATTTTAATTATATCTTTCATTTTTGTTCTATAATCTTTTTTTTATTAATCTCAATTATATTTCCTATACACCACCCATAGATTATTATCCCGACAAGAGCTGAAATTCCACTAATTAATGCAGTTGCAATATGAAAATTAGCCCAAGTAAATAAAAATAAGAATAAAGGTATAAATATTATTCCGATAAGTTTAATTATTGAATTTTTCATTTCCCATTCTTTTTACCCCTTCTATTTTTCCTTTCAGTTTTCCAGTAAGGTGTTTTACATTTAGGACAGATAATTGGTTCTTCTTTAACTTGCCCCTCTAATTCTTCCATACTCACTCTTGGTATCCACTCATGCTTACACCTCTGACACTTGAAAGCATTTACTTCTCCTCTGATTTAGGTTTAGGTAATGTCTTAGTATATCCAAAGAATCCTTCAATTTTAGCAATTTCAGGCATGAATACCAATCTTCTGCCATCAATCCTATCTAAAATTAATATATGTTTAACTCCAACTTCCAAAAGATAGCCATTATAATAAATTTTATCTTTTAATTCAACATGAACTGGAATTTTACTCTTATAGAATAATTCAGCTCTATCTTTTATTTTTTGTATCATTTTCAGCTCTTTTAAGTGATAATTTGAAATACTTATTTATTTATAAACTTTTATGTTAATTTTATAATAGTTACAAATTAAGGCTTTGGCTTATTTAATTCAAGAAGCACGGTTTTGTTAAGTTATCGGGACTTAGTTTAAGGTGTTAAGAGGTGGGACTTTTCAGAAAAGTCAAGACTTATAAAGTTCTTTAAATAAAGTATTTACATGGCTTGGGTATCTTGGCATGTAAATCATAGTAATAGAAATCTGCACATAAAAAATGGGAAGATTTAGCAAAGAAACTTCTTTCATTGCATTAACATATTTTTCTTCTAAAAAGAGGTCTTTTCTATACTTAATAGAAAAGACAAAGTGATATTTTATTTTAAAGACTTTATGATAGGATTTTTGCAATTCTTCCATATAAATTACAGAAGAATGGCGTTTAATAGGTTTTCTTAGTTTCCACCCTGTGGCAAGACCACAGGGTATAACGGATCAATAAAATGTCCGAATTGCAAGACACAAAATATTAAGAAAGACGGCAAGAGAAAAACCGAGAATAGAGAATTTATTCAGAGATATAAATGCCACCATATAAGCTTTTCGTCCTACATTATATAATTTAATTTTGAACAAAAATTTAAAAATAAGGCAAAACACCAACCGACAACGCACCAGAGAGTATCACCAGAGAGTTAAAAAAACAAAAGAAAAAGAAAAAATTAAATCAAATTAAACTTCTTATGTGAAGTAATTTGTCAAACCTGTAACGCTTACACTTGCAGGAGCAGTTCTTGTGCTTGAACCAGAGTTCATAAACTTCTCTGTATCAAGATAAATCTGTCCGTCTAAAGCATTGTAATAATATGCACTTGGCACTATTCCAACTTTATAGACTCCAGCTGGGTCTGTTCCAGAAGCACTAAATTGACAGCTAATAATATGTCTAACTGCTTGTCCGTCATCCCATCCACTTGGAAGTGTAAATACAACTAACTTGTTTGTTGATGAAGGTGAATAAGTTAAATGCAAGTTAGGGTCTTGTGCTGATAATGATACGCCATTATCTTTACAAGTAACTGTATTTATTGTAGTGTTCATTTCAATATAGAATAATCCCCCGAAAGGAACTTCTCCATATTGATTTGTTCCTTGGTAAGTAAACTCTACATTATTTATTCCCCCAGCAGACAAAGAAGTGTTATAGGCTGAATTTGTTGTGGTTTGTCTATTGTCTAAATCATAAGATGATAAAGCAATAGTTGTTCCTTCATAGGCTTCTCCGTTTTGAATAGGATTATTCAAAGTTCCTGCGACAAAGACATCTGGCTTAACAAATACATGAGATGAGTTTGAAACCCAATATACATATGTTGAAGCTGGATTGACATTTGCTAAAGCAGTTGTAGAAGCTTTTGCTCCAGTTGTAAGTCCTCCTACTTTATAATAAGTAGTTCCACTAATACTATTAGATAGATACTTAGATAGAGTTGAGAAAGTTACTGCTGGATTGACAGAAGGATTTGAAATTGCACCTGCTGTTGATTGTGTAATTACAGATTCAGTAACTGCTGGTTTAGATACATATATTGTAACCCCGACAATTAATGCTATAGCTATCATTACACCAATAACAAGTAGAACTGTTCCACCTGCGTTCATACCTTTTTTATTTTTCATTTTAAACCTCCTTTCAATAATCTAAAAATTGGCTGTTTTTTAGACATCTCTTTCGAGAAAACATGGTTTGCCATCATAATGAATATAAATGATAATCCTTTATAAAGGATATGGTTAATTTACTAAAAGAGAAAAATATATAAGGTTAAAATACTTACTATTTTTATGAAAAAAGAAGTTGAATGGAAATGGATAGTTAATCTTCTAAGTTCCGATTATGTTAAATCATCTTTTGGGAATAATAAATCTGGATGTAAGAGAGATTTTGAGAAAATTGCGGGAGCTTCTGAAAACAATAAAGAATTTCATTTTTGGCTTGAATTTTTGATTGAAAATGGCTATCTTCAGGAAGCAGGAATGATTAATACTCATAAAACCTATGTTATAATAAAGAAAAGGCTTATTGAATTAGCAAGGAATCATGATTTATATAAAGCAAATAAGCATTTTTTTGAAATGGATACATTTATAGTTATAGATTAATTAAGTGAGTTAATAAATTCCAACCTCCATGAAAAGGCAGAGTTTCTTTTATGATAAAATAATATTGCTGGAATTTGTCTATATTTTTTGGTATTTCAATCATAGAATTTCCATTTATTAGACCATCTATTGCTAGGATTAAATTAAAAATCCCTATAAACATTATTCCTATTAAAGATGTTAAAAGAAAATTCTTTGCAGGACTAATCATTGTTAATTTGCTTATAATTGTATAGATTAAAACAAAAGGGGCTGTAATTAGATAGAGATTTGCCAAAATTTCCCAAATAACATTCCAAAAATATAACCAATAATATTTCATTAAAGAGATTGGTTTTGATTTATCTGGCTTTTCCATTCCTATTAATTTTGTTGGATTTTCTTTTAATAATTCTATATCTTTATACAAAAGAGCATCAGAATTGCAGACTTTTGTGGCGAGGAGAGTTAAAGGATAGCTTGGATTTTGAGTTTCTATTGCTATTGAAATTGATGATATTAAAGAAGGAATTAAGAACAATATTAATAAGATAATGTAGTAATGTCTTAAAATTAATTGAATTATTGAAAATCCTTCTGTTGCAGGAGCAACTGATTCTAAAGCTTCTAATCCCATAAGAAAACTAATATCACAAAGTTTATATACTTAACTATTCTCTTATAAATAAGTGTAAGTGGGTTATTAAAATGACTATTAAAGATAATGATAAGAAAATGAAGATAATTGAAATATTGAAAAAAGAAAATAGATGGATTTCTACTAATCAAATTAGAAATTTAATAGGATTACACCCTTATAAAGCTGAAATTCTTTTAAATGAATTATTATCTGAAAATAAAGTTGAAGTTGATAAGAAAGACAATGCTACTTATTGGAGGTTGAGATGAATATAGAAAATATTAAACAAAAATTAGAAGGTGTTGAATTAATTGATGATGAAGAATTAGAAGAATTAAAGAAGAAAGATATAGAAATAGATAGTTCTGAATTAGCTAAAGTTTTTGTAAAAGCTTATTCAAAATTTAAGGCAAATTCACATATATTTGATGAGCAGGATAAAAAAGAGATAATTGAAGATAATGCGGAAACTTATTCAAAATTAAGAGATTTTATTGAAGATTTAAATACAAATATCTATGGAACTCATTATGTTATTCAGAATTTAAGAAATGAAGTTGGAAAAAATAGAGTTAATATTGAAAAAGTGGTTAAATTGTTTATTGAACTCTCTGAAGGAGAAGTTTAAATATAGGAGATAAAAATTAGGCTTATAAATCAGATAATAAACAAGAATATAGAAATGTTTGAAGAATACTCTCTTAATCACAATTTTATTAAAAGTATTTGGAAGTTTTATATGGCTTATCAGACTGCTGTTGCTATTACTGGTTTTGAAGATAAAGAAATTAATATTAAAAATAAACTATTTAAGAAATATGTTATTGGATTGCTTAATGGAAAAGTGGATTTAAATATTCAAATTAAATTTAAAAGATATATGAAGAAAGACTTTAGTATTATTTCAAAGGCAGATGAGTTGATGAGAATTGAATCTGAAAAGTTTGGCTATGATATGGGTGATTTGTATGAACCTAATCTTGTGGCAATATCTGAATATGACTATAATTAATAAAATTGGAGATATAATGTATGAAGATGAATTTATTTTTTATTTTAAAAAAGGAAATCCAAAATTAAGGGGTAAAAGAATAAACGGGGTAATTAATTGTATGCACATTGGATTTTTTGATAAAACAATTCATCCAACCCAAAAACCAGAGAAGTTAATGAGATTACTTATTAAAAAATGTAGTGATGAAGAAAATATTGTTCTTGACGCTTTCGTTGGGGGGGGGGAGCATCTATGGTAGCATCTAAACAATTAAGTAGGAAATTCATAGGGTTTGAGATTAATCCTCAATATTGTAAGATTGCTGAAGGTAGACTTGCTCAAGAGGTATTAAAACTATGAATGAAAAACAAATATTAAATGTATCTCCATTATTGATGCCTATTTATACTAGAAAATTAGGTATTTATTGCAGTGGATATTTAGGAAATGATATTTATTATCTAAAAGAATTTGTAGATATTTTTATTAATGAAATAGGAGAAAATAAAGTTGTTGAAATGCTTAAAAATGATAATTCTGAAAATAGTAAAAGATGTAATCTAATTGGCGATAATTGGGATAACTTTAAGTCTAAAATGCTTAAATTTGATATTTTATTGGGAAAGGCAAAGGGATTTTATGATAAAATTGAAAATAAGAAATTTACAAAAGTTACTGAAAAAGATGTTAAGGAATTTATGAGATTAGTTAAGAAAATTCCATTAATTAAGCAGGATTTATATACTATTATGATATTTTTAATTAAAAATACAACTTTACAAAGAATGTCTATTCCTCCTGACGCTTTCAAGATATTAGAACATCTTGGAATGAAGAAGATGGATTTAACTAAACCAAAACCATTTCAAAATTCAGAGGTAACTATTGAAAATGATGAAAAATCCTAAAATTGGTGAGCTTGAATTAAATAAAGTCTATTGTATGGATGCTTTAGAATTTTTAAAGCAGATACCTGATAATTCAATAGGTTGTGATAATAACCAAGAATATGTAAATATGGCTAATAAAAGACTTGAACAAGAGGTTTTAGCATGAAAAAGAAAAAAAATAAATTATTAATAGAACAAAGCCAAATTATACAATGAAAACTGAAGAAAAGATAAAAAAACTTGAAGATGCAAGAAAATTAATGAGTGATATATTTAATAGTGAAATAAGTGATGAGAAATGGTATCATGCTTTATTAAATAGTGCAGGAACTTTAGAAGTTTCAATTAGATTATTAAAAAAAAATGGAAGCAAAAACAAAAATTAGAACTTTTATATCTTTAGAAGAAGGTGAAGGAAGAAATAAAAAGATACCAGCCCAGCAGATTTTAATTTTGGGAAAATCAGGTAGTGGTAAATCTCTTGCTAGTGAGTTTCTTACTTATCAACTTTGGAAAGCAGGATATATTGTTTTTGTTATCGCAGACCCTAAAGATGAGCTGGAATATGCTTATTCTATGTTTAAACCTGAAGCATATTATCATTTGGATAAATTAAAAAGAGAAGGACAACAGCCACAAGCTATGAAAGTCAAATTATACCATCCATTTACATTTAATATTCCAAAAGAGAGATATTTGCCTGAAATTAACTTTTTTACATTTTCTGTTAAAGATTTAGGTAGAAAAGAATGGGGTATGTTGGCTGAAAGTGAGTGGGATAGTGATACAATTTCTCTTTTAATAAATGCTTGTGATGAAATAACAAATGAAGATGGATTATTTGGATTAACCCATGCAATTAGAGATATGGTAAAAGGAAAAAAAGAAAGAGGAAAATTAGTTGCTGATTATAGTAATTGGGGATTAGATACTCCAACTGGAACTAAGAAAAGTTTGCCTGAATTAGCGAGATATATTAAACCATTTAAAAATGACTATTTTTTATGTAAAGATAACTCTCCTAATAAATTAAATTGGAAAGAAATTATGAAAGACCAGCAACATTATCATGTTTTTGTTAATAAATGGATAAAAGATGAAAAAATTAAAAGCTTTTCAATTTTAACTTTATTAAATCAAATTATTAAATATAGAGAGTATACAAAACATCCTATTTGTATTGTTATTCCTGAAATAAGAAAATTATGCCCGTTTAAACCAGAAGGATTTATGGCATTTCTTGCTAAATCTATAAAAGAAGCTTTAACAACAATAAGAAGTCAAGGTAGAGGTATGAGTTCCATATTAGATAGTCAAGTTTATGAAGATATTGATGAAGATGTTATTGATTCTATAACAGAAACATTCATAGGACAACTTGCAGGGATTAGAGATATTGAAAAATTGGCAAAGGCAAGAAATTGGAAAAGAGAAACAAGAGAAAAGGTCGCTAATATGGGTAAAAGAAATTGTTATTTAAGAATGGGTTATGAAGGTGATGGTGGATTTATAATCCCATTTCCCCCACATTGTCATAAAGAACAAGAATATAACTTCTTTGATATGTATCATAAACATTGTGGAGATAATCCTGAACTATATCCTGAGAGAAGATATGCAGATTTAGTTAAGGAAATGGAAAAGATGTTTAAAGATGAAGAAGATAAGATTAGGAAAAAAATTGAAAAAGAAATTGCAGAAAGAAAAGCAGAAGAAGAAAGAAAACAAAAGGAAGCAGAAGAAAGACAAAATCCAAAAGAACCAGATGCTAAAATAGAAAGAGCAAAACAAGTTATAGAAAAATCTAAAGAAAAGTTAATGAAGTTTTGCTTTGAAATGAAAAGAGATAATCCTGAAATGAGTTTTAGAGAAATAGGTAGGAAATTAGAGATAAATAAAAATACTGCAAAGAAATATGCAGAGCAATATTCTGAAGTAATTAAACAAGAAGAAACTAAAGATTTTGAAGATAAAGTTGTTGAAGAATTGGAATCTGAAGAAACTGAAAATTATAACTACAGACTTTAAACCTTATGGAATACATAGGACAAGAGAAGAAAGTTTTTTTAAAGGGGAAAAGATTTGTTCAATTAGAAAATGCCCTATCCCAAGTTTTTCTTTTGTCGATTTTGATAGTTATGTTAATCAAGTTTATTATGTTATAAAAACATCAAGAATTAATATGAAGTTCTTAACAGGTTTACTTAATTCAAAACTTATTTATTTCTGGCTATATCATAATGGAAAAAGGCAAGGAGAACAACTGCAAGTAGACAGAGACCCTTTAATAGAAATACCTATAATAAAATCAGAAAATAAAGAAATTATTGAATCTGTTGATTTATTAATAGATTTAAATAAAAAATTAGAATTAGAGAGAGGCAGAAGCCTCTCTCCTTTTTTTCAAATACTGATTGCCCTTTCCTAGATTATAAACCCGCAGAAAAGAATCCAGCAATTAAATTATTTTGATGATTTTTCTTCTCTGGGGAAAAAGAGGTGATAATATTTATAAGTTTATTTTATATTTAAAGGATATGGTTAATTTACTAATTGTCTATAACCTAATAAAAATATTTTTCATAGCCTAGTCTTGCAGGAATGGTTATCTCAAAATTTTAGAAAAGTATTTAAATAGATATTACCTCAATAAGATGGGTAATAATTAACAGAAAAGTAAAAGTACCCTTGGTTGGTTATGGTTAAGATGAGAGAGCTGGGAAAAAATATCCAGAAAACAAAAGGCTAAAGGGCTAAATATTATAGGGCTTAAGGCTTAAAACCTTAAACAAATCGTTTACATTTCATTTGAAAAGTAAATGGTTACATGATAGTCAAGCAAAAAGTTAGTATCTGGGGGAAAATACGGACAAGACTATAAAGGGATTATAAAGGAAACAGATTATCTCCATTGGAAATAATGGTGTAAGTATCAAGTGGTTATTTTTAGATTAATGACCAGAGAAGGTGATTAAAATTTCAAGAAAAAGAGGAAGCAAGGATAGGAAAAAAAGAAAGAGAAGAAGTGATAGAAAGAGATGGATTACACCCCCATATTATAAACCCTTTCCAAAGGTCGAGAAAGGGCATAAGACAGCCCTTAAATTATGGATATGGGAAGTAAGACCCATGACTAGAGAAGGTAGGCTTAGATGGGATAGAAAGCTTAGAGTAAGACTTCACCCAATGACTTATCACCCTTTATTTAGAGTTGATAGTCCTGTGGAAAGGATTAACTCAATAGAAGCAATAAAGGAGTTTGCATTGGAAGTCATAGGGTATGATGGTGTATTTCTGATTAAAGGTTTTAGTCATGGAAAGAATAAAAGGCATATTAAGAATGTAACTCTTGCAAGAGTTAAAATTAAACAAATGGCTGATGGCTTGATGGCTTTTGTAGATAAGACACAAAGACTTTCGAGATACTGGTTTTGGAGGAAGTGGAAGTGTATAATATAGAATACATCAAAAACAAGGTTTTAAATGGTGATGTTTTACAGGAGTTAAGAAATATTCCAGATGAAAGTATAGATTGCATTGTAACAAGTCCTCCTTATTTTGGATTAAGAAATTATAACATTCCTCCACAAATATGGGGGGGGAGAAGTGATTGTATGCACAAGTTTAATATTTCTAAGATTAAAGACCCTATGGATAGGAATGGCAATGGCGACCATGATAAAAATGGTTTGCATTGGAATAAGATAGATTATAAAGAATTTGAAGTTGGATATTGTGAATTGTGTGGGGCATGGAAAGGAAATCTTGGACTTGAATCACACCCACAAGAATATATAAATCATCTTGTTGAGATTGTTTGTGAATGTATGAGAGTTCTTAAAAAGTCAGGAGTTATGTTTTTAAATATAGGTGATAGTTATGGAAGTCATAGAGATGCGAAATCTTCACAATTCAAAAAAGTAAGTAAAGATAAATTAGATAGTCTAATTGTTAAAAATCAAGGCAATGATAAATGGTTTAGAAATAAACAAAAATTATTAATACCCCATAGAATGGCTATAGCAATTCAAGATAGGGGTTTTATTATTAGAGATGACATTTGTTGGGTAAAGAAATTAAATGTTTTTCTAGATAGAAAAAGTATTGGATGCACAATGCCTTTTCCTGTAAAAGATAAACTTCTTCCTGCAACAGAGTATATATTTCAAATAGTTAAATCAGAAAAATACTTTTTTAACTTAGAAGATGTAAAAACAGAAATTAAAAATTCAACTATGGAAAGAGCAAAAAGACCTTTAAGTTCTACCTATTCAAATGATGTTAAAGGAAATCCCTATGTTAAGCATAACGGTATGAATAAATCTGCTGAAAAATGGGCTGATGATAAATTAAAAAATAAGAAAGCAAATCCAACAAATGCAATTATGTTTAGAAGAATGAATCAATATTCTAAAAAAGAAATCCAACAACATTTTGCAAGTTATCCCATAAGTTTATCAGATTATTTTATAAATATTGGATGTCCTGAAAATGGAATAGTTCTTGACCCCTTTATGGGGAGTGGAACAACTGGAATTTCTGCATTAAAACAAAATAAGCAATTTATAGGTATTGAATTAAATCCAGAATATATTAAAATAGCATATAAAAGACTTAAACCTTATTTAACCCAGAAGAAATTAACATGAAAAAGATAGCTGTTTATTTGCGAGTTTCTACTGCCGAACAAAAGGATAAAGGTTTAAGTATAGAATCACAAAAAAATGTTCTCTATGATTATGCAAAGGCTAATGAGTGGATTATTTTTAAAGAATATAAAGATGAAGGTATCTCTGGAAAGACTATTGCCAAAAGAAAAGAATTTAAGCAATTATTGGAAGATGCAAAAGCAGGAAAATTTACAACAATACTTATAACTCGATTTGATAGGGCTTTTAGAAATGTGAAAGAAGCTTTGATAACACTTGATGAACTTCATAAAATAGGTGTAGATTTTGTTTCTATTGCTGAAAAGATTGATACAACAACCGCTATGGGTAAGTTTTTCTTTGTAGTTATATCTGCTTTTGCAGAACTTGAAAGAAGTCTAAGTGCAGACAGAAATAAAACAATTATGAAAAGTAAATTTATGAATGGAAAGATGGTTGGAAAAGGACATTTTGGATATAAAGTTAATAAAGGAAATATTAGTTTAAATAAAAGAAAAGCAGATATTGTTAAGGAAATATTTAAGATGCTTATTGAAGGAAAGGATTATAGAGAAATTACTGAAAAATTTAAAATTAATCCAAAGATGTATTATTCAATAATTAGAAATCCTATTTATGCAGGTTTTATAAGTTATGATGGAAAACTTAAAAAAGGGAGTTTTGAAAACTTAATAAGTTTAGAAGATTTTAAGAAGATAAACCCCGACTTTAAAGAAAATGAAGTTATTTAATGTTCTTGCTGTTTTTCTAACTTTATTTTATGTTTTTGGATTTTTTCTTATTGCTTATAATTACGCCTTTTATCCTTCTTATTTAAGCTATAAAGTTGATTGTAATATTGAAAATATTAACGATAATGGGGAATATATCCAAGCAGGTTCTTTTCAGGCAGTAAATTCTACATATCAGGAGATTATTCTTTATTCAGAAGATAAAGCCATTTTAAAGCATGAATACATACACTACATTGAATATTTGTCAGGAAGATTAGGAGATTGTTCTATGCCTTTTAGAATTTATGAAAATGAATTAGAAGCATATATTGGAATGTATTTGCCTGATAAAATTTATCAATTTATTTATGGAAATTTTGAGTAATAACCTATCATTACAGCATTTGCATAAGGAAAAATTGAATTGTATTTATGTTTAAGGGCTTCTTCTCTAGTTGTTTCTTCCCAACCATTTCTTTCTCTTTTCATAAATTTCATATCAAATCCGCAAAATCCTTCTTTTATTATTTCGTCTATTGCAGGATTATAACTTATTGGAACTGTTATTATTAATCTTCCTTCTTTTGATAGATTTTTCTTCATTGTCTCAATAGCTTCAATTATTTTTTCTTTTGAACCTTTATTTGATTTTTCATCATATCCTATATGCTCAAATGTAGAAATTGAGACAATTAAATCATAATAATTCTTTTTCTTGAAATCTACTGCATCAGAATTAATAACTCTTTCTCCTTTTTCATACTTATCTATAATATCCCAATCTGCTTCTACATAGTGAGATAAAACATTTCCTACTTCTAATATTTTTATTTTTTTATTATCCATCCAACTACAAGCTAAATCTTTGAAAACTATTGGAACTTCAACACATCTTTCATTTGCCCAAGTTGTATTATATTTATGATAAAGATAGTTGTATTCAATTTCATCAAAGTAAAATCTCTTATTTTTTAGATGAGATATTATTAAAGGAGCAAAAACTTGTCTTATTGGTTTTAAAAATAATTCAGAATATCCAAATCTCTTTACAAACCATCTTATTTTTTCTAGTTGATTAAAAGCATAGTTATTCATTTTTCGTTTCTCTTTGCTGGAAATTTAGTTTTCTTGATTCTTCTTTCTTTTGTTCTATGATGTTTTCAGCTATTTTTCCTGCTCCTCTTGACCAATCTGCCATTAAACTTGCTATAGCTTGGTCTCCTGCTGGTATTACTTTGCCAAAAACTTGTTCTAAATGTGCTTTTTGAGATTGTTCATTCTCCCACTTACCTTCTTCTGTTGTCCTCATTTTCTCTGGAATATCTTTATTGCTTCTGCCTATTAACTTGATTCTTTCCCTTCTTGGTGATAATTCTCCCCTTGCAAATGGTTTAATACATTCATTTTTGACTATTACTGATTGAATTTCAGGATTTATTTGTTCTTTGCCTTGATTTATGTCTAAAGGGAAAAATTCAACTAAACTGCAACCATTCTTTCTTGGAATAACACTTGTTAATAAACCCATTGTATAACCATTAGTAAAATGGCTTCTGCAATCATTTTCAATTATTGGTAGATTTGGCTGAACTTTAATAACTCCGCCAGACTTATTTGATTTCCAGTAAAATATTGAAAATCCACCTATGATAAATATTCCTAATAAAAACAATAATATTTCAAGTATCATATTCCCATCTCCTCCTCTGCTTCTTTCTTTTCTGCTTCCATTTTCTTTTGTTCTTCTGTTTGTGGCTGTTTAGTTATTATTGTTGAATGTGGTCTGCCAAATTCGTCTATGTCTAATTTTTCTTCTCTTGTTATGTTTTGCTTAGGATAACCTGCCATTGAAAGTATTGCGTCATCTATTTGTTTTTCAGAAGGATTAATTAATAAAGATATTTCTTTTTCAGGATTATTCATATTTATTATTGCGTGTCTTATTGTCTGGGTTTCTGTGCCTATACCAGATAAATGAAGCACATTATCATAAGTTCCTTTTTTATCTTTAATTAAAACCCTATTTTCTACTATAAAATTATCAGGGTCATTCTCATCATATTTGAATTTATTTATAACCATTTTTATAACATCATCTACTGCATTTTCTATTTTGGCATGATTTTTGTTTCTTGTTATAATCAAATAAACAACCAATCCAACCAAGGCAATAATTATTTCGGTAGGAATTGTTATCCAAAGAACTAACCAAGCCCAATTTAGACTTAAAATAAGTATTATAAACAATAATGGAAAGAATAAAAAAGCAAAGATAATTAGTAATACTTTAAATATTAAGTTCATGTTTTGAATCCTCCACTTGAAATATATTTTAAATTTTGCGTTTCTTTTAATTTCTTTAACATAAAATATATAAAAAATCCAATAATTAATAGAAATAATACAATTATAGATATATTTTTATATGTCTGAAAACTTGTTTCTAAATCAGATAACTTATTGCTTGTAATTGTGTTTGTTTTATTTATTTCACTCATCCTTGAACTTTGTTCATCTACTGAAGATTTTAGACTATTATCTGTTCTTGAAACTGAATCCTTAATTGCTTGAACATCTCTCATTAAATTATATCTTTCCAAAACAGTCATATTAATTGGCAAATCAGGGTCTCTATAGATTATTTGGGTTGTGTTTCCTGTTGAATTTTGGCAGTATTCTGGGTGCTGTTTGCAGAAAACATTTATAAATAAATCATAAAGAGATTGTCCTGCATTTGCACTTGCTGTAATATCAGAATAAGGAATAAAAATACTTATCGGAAAAGATACTTCATTTGAATTTGAAGATTTTGCTATTATAGAAGGCGTATATGTTTTGTTAGTTTCATTGGTTGATAATAATGCAGGTAGAACATTATATTGAACATATTGATAAGTTCCTGAAGCTAGACTAAAATCATTGCTCTGAAATAAGATTAAAAAATTAGATAAATTAGAACTTAAATGTATTGATTGTGCTAATTCAGTTCCTATGTTTTTTATCTTTAAAACACCAGTATAGTTTGAATTTGAAGAAATAGATGCGTTTGTATCACCCAAATTAGTGATTTCTAAAGTTGTTGGGTTTAAAACTGCATTAATATTCACACTCCAAATAACATCATAGGCAGGATTATTTACTTTTGCTGTTGTTGAAGAATTGATTATTGTAACTACTCCTGAATAAAGCATAATTAAATCTTGATAGTTTAGTGTTTCAATATTATTAAAGGTATAAGAAGCTGTTAAATTTACAGGAATTGTGAAGTCAAATCTTGAAGATGTTACAGAATGAGTTATTGTGTCTTTATTAGTCCAAATTATTGTATCTCCTTTTCTTATTAATGAAGAACTTGGAGAAAATCCTGAAGAAGTTATATTTACATAATAAGTTGTTGGGGTTGTTGGAATGTCTGCTACATAATTAAATCTTATCTTTGACTGAATATTCCCAGAATAACTTGAATCTCTTGTAACATTAAAATTTATTGTTTTGTTTTGATTTGGAGATAAAGTTATTGAAGGAAAATTAAAACCAGTTAAATTTGAGAAAGTAAAATCAGATATTTCAAAGTTATAGGTATTTATTAAATTTAATTGAAATGGAGTGTTCTGATTAACTGTAACATTAATATTATAAGGATTTGGTGAAATAATTAAACTTGCTGAAGCTATATGAATTAATACTAAAGATAAAAATACAAACAATATTACTCTTTTTTTAACCATTTACTCTTTTTTGTGAGCATTTATTACAACACAAATCATATTTTTTATAATACATTTTCATCAATTTTAAAGCTTCTTTTTCTGTTAAACCATCCATTCTATATTTTTGCTTGAATCTTCTGCCACAATCTCCACAGACTTTTGTGAACTCTACAAATTCCATATCTTCTTTTTTTTCCATTTTTACCTCCTTATATTTTTATTAATTTCTCTAGTTTATCTAATCTGGAATCTAATATATTAAATCTTTCCCTTATTTCTTTTATATGTTCTTTTTCTTCTTTTTCCTTTACAATTCTTAATATTTTTCCTTCTTCATCCCTTATAATTCCTATTTTTCCAATTTCTGAAAATGTCTGAAATTCATCTAATTTTGCCCTTATAGTATTAGGGTGGATAGAAACCTTTTTAGCCATTGGTGTTATTTTTGCTTCTGAACCTATTTTCATATCTACAATAAATTGCACAATTCTTCTTACTTTATCATCTTTCTTATCTACTTGTTTCATTTTAAAATCTCCATCAATATATGCTGATAAACTGATTCAATTTCTTGTTCTGTTGCTTGAATATTTGTTAGAATATCTTTTTCAAAATTGTTTAATTTTGGCTCAATTAATCTTTCATCTACCTTTTTTTTAAATCCCAAAAGACTATTATCACCTGACTTTTTAGTCATTTGAATTATTTTAGCCCTTTCAAAACTTCTTAACTTCTCTTTTATTGTTGATTCTACTAATCCTTGAATAAATTGCCAATCGCTTCTATCTTTAAAAAAAGGAGGAATAATTGTTCCCTGTAAGAAAGATTTTTCTCCTATTTTTGTTCTAAAAACAATAGCCCTTTTTCCACTTCTTTTTATTAATGATTCTAATGTTGTTGTTTTTCCTGCATTTTGTGTTAATCCTGTTACAATTAAATGTGAAGGTTCAATAAATACTTCTTTACCTGTTTTTAGCTCATAACCTAATTTTATGTTGTTTTTAGTCATTTTATTCAAAATAATGAATATTTATTCAAAATATTGATGTTTTAGAACTATTTAAATCTTACTTTTTTGATAATTTGTCAAATAGTAATGCTCCAAATATCATTAAGGTAATAAATACCATAACAGCAAATCCAATCCAAATAAGATTTAAATTTTTTGAGATATAATCTTTTAAATCTTGCCTTAATTGAGCTATTTGTGTTTCTGATAATATTTCTATTACAGCATCTTGAGTTAATATAGAATTTCCAACAACAGTTATTTTAACATCATATTTTCCAATTCCAACATCTCCAACATTAAGATTTATCTCACTAACATTTCCATAACTAATATTTATTAAAGTTATTTTGCTTGGCAATTCAAGACTTATTAATTGTGGTGTAAAAGATTTATTCTGACTATCAAATGCTTCTACTAATATCTTTTTTGTTTTGTTTTGAACTGTTTTCTGGTCATAATATAGATTAATTCTACTAGGGCTAATTGTTGTTATTCCACCACCCCCCCCCCGAATTATA
>Ga0247840_10001486_pt1 | contig 45950 bp, 53 predicted proteins | sample LaCruzMarch2015__FD_192404 | JGI IMG/M metagenome (GOLD analysis project Ga0247840, IMG submission 192404) | Freshwater microbial communities from meromictic Lake La Cruz, Castile-La Mancha, Spain - LaCruzMarch2015_17m | ecosystem: Environmental > Aquatic > Freshwater > Lake | place: Spain... | reverse complement strand
CAATTGCACTTGCAGCATTCACTGTGCCATGTGTGCTGGTCCAATTGGAACTCAATGCATTCACTGCACCATAAGTGTTGTTCCAATTGGCGCTCAGAACATCAACTGTGTCTCGTGCACTCTGCACACGAGCACTCAATGCATTTGCAATGTCATATGCACCTTGCCATGCAGCACTCAGTGCACTCACTGTGCCATATGCACTTTGCCATGCAGCACTCAGTGCACTCACTGTGCCATATGCACTCTGCACACAGGCACTCAAACTGCCGCTGTCGCTAGAAATCATAGCACTTGCGGATATAGACAATGCCATGGTATGCTCACCACCACAAAGCATCTGACTCCAGTTGCCTGTCAATGCAGTAAAGGTGTTTCTATTTGTATTGTCTCCCAATCCCAGTTGACCATTACTGTTGTCTCCTGTAGCAAACCATTTGTTAGTACCTGCAGATAAGGCCATGGTAGCTCTAAAACCACAAACCATCTGACTCCAGTTGCCTGTCAATGCAGTAAAGGTATTTCTATTTGTATTGTCTTCCAATCCTAATTGACCATATTCATTGTATCCTGTAGCAAACCATTTGGTTGTACCTGCAGATAAGGCCATGGTAGACCCTGTACCAAAAAAATCATAACCACAAACCATCTGACTCCAGTTGCCTGTCAATGCAGCAAAGGTATTTCTATTTGTATTATCACCTAACCCCAAGCACCCAGGTGTATTGTTACCAGTACCAAACCATTTGGTTGTACCTGCAGACAAGGCCATGGTGTGCTCGCCACCACAAACCATCTGACTCCAGTTGCCTGTCAATGCAGCAAAGGTATTTCTACCTGTATTATCACCTAACCCCAGTTGACCATCACTGTTTTCTCCTGTAGCAAACCATTTGTCAGTACCTGCAGATAAGGCCATGGTGTAAATACTACTAGCAATGTTTTTCCCAAGTACCATCTGATCCCAATTACCTGTTAATGGTGTAAAATATATTCCAAACTGTCCATCATAAAGAAAACCAGTTGCAAACCATTGAGTTGTATTTGCTGACTGTGCCATTGTTAAATTGATGCCGGCGATCATCTGACTCCAGTCACCTGTTAATTGGACAAATACACTCGATTTTTCCTCCTCTCCCAATCCGTAAGATCCAACTATACTAAAATCAGGATAATAATTAGCACCTGTACCAAACCATTTGTTTGTACCTGCAGATAATGCTACTGTATGAATATACCCAGGGCTTAGCTGGCTCCAGTTGCCTGTCAATGCAGTGAAGGTGTTTCTATTTGTATAATCACCTAATCCGAGTTCACCCCAATCGTTGCGACCTGTGGCATGCAATTGTGCAGGGTAGTGCACTATTGAAGTAGTAGCAGGGAGCTTGATTGCTTCATATGTGCTCTGCCAATTGGCACTCAAAGCACTCACAGTGTCACTGGTGCTCTTGTAACGGTCATAAATGACCTTGGCAGCAGTGTTTTGTTGCACATAAGTGGCACTGTTGGTTCTTAGGGTGGTGTAGGTGTCATTGTAAATGGATGGCAATGCAGTTTCAAAAAATGCTGAAACTGCTTGCCAGTAGGAGCTGTTGTTGTACACCATGGTGTATATGGTGCCTTCTGGGCCCAGGAAGGTCCAGAAAGTGCTCAGTGCATTCACTGTGTTGTAAGTGTTGTCATAATTCAAATTCAAATATTTTGCATTGTCCCAGTACACACTGAGCATTTGCACAGTGCTGTTGGTGGACATCCATGCAGCACTGAGTTGTTGCAACACTTCATATGTGGCTTCATATTTTGCAGAATTTTGTCTGAATTGTGTTGAAGCACTCACCAATATGACCAGTGTGTCTTTCCATTGATTGAAAGTGTCAGTCATGGAATTCCAGCTGGCAATGTTGCTGGCAGAGTAAGCCAATGCACCAGTGCCAGTGTCAGATATGAACAGTGTGTTGTTCTGTCCTAATCCACTTGAGAATTTAAGTAAATTGTAGGACCTGCTCATGTTTAAAAATAGTACAGTGGAATTTTTAATGAACTGCCGGCCACATTCACAGTGATGTATGTGTTGGCCAGTGCACCTGCAGTGCCATAGGATTGTGTGAAGTTCAATGAATTGGTGCTCAGAGAATTGGTGATGATGGTGCCACTGCTCACATTGAGAGTGTTGGTGATGTTCACAGAACTCATCACTATCAAATTGGTGGCCAGATAAGGCAACAAGTTCCATGTGGCACTGTTTGCACTCACGGTGGTGTAAGTGCTTTGCCAGTTGGCACTGCTGGCAGTCATGGTGCTGAATGCACTTTGCCAGTTGGCACTTTGTGTTGTGAGTAGATTTGTCCAACTAGCACTGTTGGTGTTCACAGTCACATATGTGCTTTGCCAATTGGCACTCAATGCACTCACTGCACCATAAGTGGTTTGCCAACCGGCGCTCAGAGTGTTCAATGCATCATATGTACCAGACCAATTGGCACTTGCAGCATTCACAGTCACATATGTACTTTGCCAGCCTGCACTCAAGGAACTCACTGTGCCAAAAGTGCTGAAACCACCAGCACTCAATGCATTTGCAGTCACATATGTGCTGTTCCAATTGGCACTTGAAGCATTCACCGTCACATATGTGCTATTCCAATTGGCACTCAATGCACTCACAGTACCATAAGTGCTTTGCCAATTGGCGCTCAAACTACTAACTACACCAAAGGTACTGGTGCCAGCACTTAGGGAATTAGAAATCACATATGCACTGGTCCAATTAGCGCTCAATGCACTCACGGTGTCATAAGTGCTTTGCCAATTGGCACTGTATGCTGCTACAGAAGTGCCTGCATTCCAACCGGCACTCAATTCACCCACTGTGACATATGTACTTTGCCAGTTGGCGCTCAATGCACTCACAGTATCATAAGTTGACTGCCAACCAGCACTCAGTGCACTCACAGTGCCATAAGTACTTTGCCAATTGGCACTCAAACTACTCACAGTACCATAAGTGCTTTGCCAATTGGCGCTCAGTGAACTGACGGTGCCATAAGTTGACTGCCAGTTGGCACTCAAACTACTCACAGTAGCCACAGTACTGAATGCCATGGCACTTGAAGCATTCACCGTCACATATGCACTGGTCCAATTGGCACTCAATGCACTCACAGTATCATAAGTGCTGGTCCAATTGGCACTTGCAGCATTCACTGTCACATATGCAGTCTGCCATCCTGCACTCAATGCACCCACAGTGCCATAAGTTGACTGCCAATTGGCACTCAAGGCACTCACTGTGGCATATGCGGAATTGAATGTGGCACTATTTTCATTGAATAAATTGGTAACATTCCATGTGCCACTGTATGCGCTCACGGTGGTGTAAGTGGAATCCCAGTTGCCACTGGAACTGCACAATGTTGTGTAGCCACTGGTCCAATTGGCACTGTTGGCAGTGAGGGTTGTCAGGGCACTCAGATATATGGCACTGTATGTTATGTAGTTGGTTGCATTGCTGTCCCATTGTGCACTGTATGTACTCACGGTGGTGTAAGTGGAATCCCATCGGGAGCTGTTGGTCACATAACCTGTGTAGGACAATTGCCAGTTGGCACTGTTTGCACTCACGGAGGTGTAAGTGCTTTGCCAATTGGCACTCAAACTGCACAATGTTTGATAAGCAGAATCATACTTGGCAGAAACTGAACTGAATGCAAGTGCACCTGACAAGTTGGAACCCCAAGTGCCACTGTTTTCTTTCACATATGTGTATGTTGCATCCCACCCTGCAATGTTGGAAGCACTGTATGCCGGGTTGTTTGTAACTCCTTGAGAAACAATTAAGCTGTTGTTTGGTCCTGGTCCTGATCCCAAGAACGTAATGTTGCGTGCTTTGCTCACTTGTTATTTATTTTGCAAGGGAGTACTTAGCAGGTAATTCAGCAAAAGCTAAGAAAATATATGCATTGCCTGTTGCATTTATGCTGTTGTCTGTCCCTTTGATCTTGAACCCATTACTGAGTATGTCCACATTCAAACTGGTGCCATAGGCAGTTTCCTGTGCAGCTAAATTGGCATATAGTACAAAATTGTTGGCATTTCCTCTGCACCTGGCATTGTCATACATGGCCCAATTGCCTGCCACATTGCCTGCAAAGTGTTTCACCATGATGAATGCAGGTTTGAACCCACACCACACAAAGGGACCATCATTGGACACACCATTGCCTGTGTAACAATTGAATCTGGAGTACCCATCCACCTCTGAGAACAAGTAGGCTATGTATGGTATGTCTGTTAAATTGGTGCTTTGTGCAGCCCAGTTGGTGCCACCTATGCTGTTGGGCACAATCAAGCCGTAGCCTGCAGGGTTCACATTGTTGCCCACATTGAACATGGTGCTGGTGGGTGCTGTATTGCCTAATGGATTGCCAGCTATGACTGAGTTGGGTGAATTGGGTGCACCTGCATTGAATGCTGAGTTGGTGTTGTTCAGGGTGAGCCAATACAGACCGCCCAATGGTGCAACTGTGCTCTTGTGCCACATGGACCATATGGTGTTGCTGCCAGACAGATTCTTGATGATGGTGACACCAGGTTCTTTGCCCAGTTCATGTGCAACATTCAATGAGCTCACCCCTGTGCCAAAATAAGTCACCACATCCAATCCAGGCAAGCTGCCTTCTTTGAAATTCCAGGAAATATAATTGTTGAACAAATTGTTGTAAATGTTGTTGCCGGTGGGTATGTTCACACCATTGTTGGAGAAGCTGAAATTGTACAGGTTGGTTTGTGCAGCTGCACTGTTGCTGGCAAGACCAGATGCAGCTCCCCGGGTGGTGTCCATGAGCAGATGATTGGTGGTGGAACTTCTGTTCTTTATCCACACCAGATCTGGGGCAAAAGAAGAAGTGCTTACATTGATGGAAGAATTGGAACCTGCATAGTCTACTGCTTTGAAATATTGTGCAGGCACTTTGATTGCAGGTTCACTCAAATTGTATGTGCAAAAAGATTTGAATCCTGCAGGGGCATTGTAAACAAATGGCCTCTGACCAAAGTTTACTGTTGCTTCTTGTGCCTGGTACATTCCCATGGCAGGGAACCAGGTGCCACTGGTGGCAGGCAACACAGCTGCAGGGTTTGCGCCATTCACTGGATTGCCAGAATTTTGCCACACACCATTTATGGAGAAATATATTTTCCTGTTGTCAATGTCCATGGCCATGCCTATGATGTCACCTTGGTTGTATGCATTACCATATGCTGTTCCAATGGCCTTGCTGTATATGTTTCCGTAAAAGCTATAGTAACCATAGCCATTGGTTAGGAATCCTGGGAATAAAATGGGAACAGTGGCACTTGGCTCATATGCGCTGAAAGTTTCATTCACGGTGCCAATCATCAATCCATTGCTGCCCATGTTGCCTGAGACCCATTGAAATTCACAATACCATTTGCCATAATTGACACCCATGGTGGCAACTGCAGATCTCCAGTATGCTATGTTGGTGCTTCTGGCACTCAACGCACCATCTCTGATGAAAATTGTGGAGTGTTTGTTGTAATAATTGAGTGCAGAGTAATTGCTTCTGACTTCACCACCTTTGCCTGTGTCAAGACCAAAATTGCCTGGCACATCCACAGTCAAATCATTCAAAATGGAAGACAAGGGACTGGTTGTGTTGGTGTTGTTGGCAGTAAAATTATTATTTTTGTCTGATGAATCCTTGCCAGCATTGGAAAAATCTTGATAGTTCAAATAAAATCCATTGGTTCCAAAGTTACCATTGTATTTTTTTGGTATCCAGGTGTTGTTGCCATTGTCATATGCACCAAAGTAAGAAGGTGTCAATTGCAATCCATCCACAAAGGTTGTTTCAGTCAATGCGCAATCACTGAAAGAGGTGGCGGCCAAGTCTGCACCAATGTGGTGCTTGCATGCTGAGCCCACATAGTAAAAGGTGTTGGTGATGCTGCTTCTCTGGTCCACATTGAGTTCGTTTTGCTCTGCACTGTTAACATACAATTTTAATCTGTTGGATGCAGTGGCTTGTGTGCTATCAAAACTAACTACCACATGATACCAGCTGGTAGGATCCATGAAATAAGCAGATGTCATCAACAAAGTGGTTGTGGTGCTTGCAGCAACATAGTACACACCCAAACCAGTGGTGGTGTTGTTTATTATCACTCTGTTGTTGTTATCCAACCCTGCATGCAGTAGTCGGTGACTTGTGAAAACAGCAGGTCTGTACCAGGTGCTGTAAGTCCATTTCTTGCAATCACCAGACACTGTGAAAGTTTTGGACAAATAATTTGATGCAGCTCCTGTGCCATCACCATTGCTGCTGGCCAAACGAAGGGAGTACTTGGCCACATTAGATGCCTGGCTTGAATTGAAGGCAACCGGGAAAACTGGAAACATATTAGATGTATCCTTGGGAGCCTACACCATAAAGAAACCTGCCATCACTCACAAAGCTGAAGATGTCCACAGCAGATGGTGCTGTTGTGACAGTTGGTGCAACATTGTTGATGAATTTGTAGTTGGACTGGAAGTTTAACACTCTGCCTCCTGTGCTGTCTTGTTTCACAATCAACATGTATGTGCCACCGGGTCTCATGTTGGTTGGATTCCTCAGATAAACTGGTGAGCTGCTCAAAGTGAATATAGCCACTTGTTGTGTGTCCAGATTCCAGTTGGCCGACACATCACCCACACCAAAGGTTGTGGAATTGTCCAATTTTGTTGCACTCACACCATGGAATGCAGTGAATTCTTGTGCAGTGGACAACACAGCAATTTGTGTTTGTTTCACTTTGTCATCACCCACTGGCAATATGAAATTAGAGATGAGCCCAAACAATTCCTGGCCACCAGACACATATGTTGCACCTGTTATGGTGTTGGAAGCAGATATGTTGCCCAGCACAGTCAATCTTTCAGATGGTGCAGAAAGTCCTATGCCCACCAAACCTGTGTCAGCAATGTGCAGAGCAGGGCCAGACTCTTTGTCTATGAAAGTGGCCACTGGCTGTGCACCTGTTTGTGTCACTGACAATGCAGGCCCCGTGCCAGAATTCACTATGACCACAGCACTGGATGTTATTATTTTGGTTTCAAAATAGGAAATATTTCCCAGAGCAGTAAGATCGCCCACAACAGTCAAATTGTTTGCAATGCGCACATCACCATTGCCACCCACAGTCAATTTGGCACCTGCAGCATTCTTTACATTTAAAATGTTGTATGCAGCACTGTCCGTTCTTCTGGATTCAATCAACACCACATCTGCATCATTGTTCACTGAAGATGTGGAGTATGCTTCCAAGAGCATATGTGCACCACCTGCTTTTGCAGATGTGTTTCTCACATGCAACAATGATTGTGGTGTGCTGATGCCCACACCCACAAAGCCACCATCATAATTTAAATTGGCAGCACCTGCAGGAGCACCTGCAGCATTGTATATGAATTGCTTGTTGGAACCTGCTACCGGGCCTGTTGCTCCAGTGGGTCCAATGGCACCTGTGGCTCCTGTGGCACCATTGTCACCTTGGGCACCACGTGGACCGGCCACTGCATTGAGATTGATGGCCCAATTGCTGAATGTGGCACCACCGCCCACGGAGCTGAGTGCCAACACAGTCAATGTGTTGGTAGCAGTTGAATACTCATATATGAGACCATACATGGTGTTGTACAGGTCATGTGAAACCAGCACACTTTGCGAGGGAATGTAGGAAAGATTCGTTTCATTCAGAGCAAAGGATACATATTTGTTTATGGTTGTGGGTATGGTGACTGTGGAGGATGATGTTGCATTGTATCTTTCTCCACCAGTGGCACCAGTTGCACCAGTGGGTCCTGTGGGGCCAGCTGGCTGTGTGCCAAAAGCACTCAATGTTTTAATTTGAATGGTGTCACCATACAGCAAAGGCACATTCAATATGACATTTTTGCCATCTGTAGCAGCAAAGTCAGCCACATTGACCAGATTGACACCATTGACAAACACATCCACTGCTTGAGGGAAATAATCCAACGTTTTGCCATATGTATCAACACCACTTATGGCCACTGCTCCCACTGGTATGCCAGCTGTAGGCACCGTGTAGAAGTAATTCAAAACTTGACTCACATAGTACACTTTGTAAGGGGCAAAATTAAATGCACTCAACACAAGAACGTTCACAACATCTGTTGTGTTCAATTGGCCACTCAAAGTTATGGTGTAACCGTTTGTTGCAGTGTAATCCAGGGTATCAATCAAATGAGAGCCATTTTTATACAAGCTGATACTGCCTGGGGTGTAAGCCAGGAGTCTGTTGGTATCATCAAATCCTGACACTGTGTAATAACCAGTGGGTATGGAAGTGAGAGGATCAAACCCTACAGTGTATCGGAAATTTTGCAAATCGTTTCTGGTGAAGATATCAGGATTAAAATCAATGCTACCAGAAACTACTACCACTTCAATTTTATCTGAACCTATCAAACTGCTGGCTAGCAAAATATTTACACCATCGTTGGCTGTGAAGCTGACGTTGTTGGTGAGTCTGGATCCATTCTTGTACACATTCACATTGTTGGGTAACAATGCATTGTATGTTAGTGTTCTGCCATATTGATCACTGCCTGATATTGCATTGCCTGTGGCAGTAGATGGTTCAATGTAGTAGTAAGAAATTGCATTGGGGAAATATGACGCACCAACTGGTCCAGGATTACCAGTTGCACCAGTGGAGCCCTGGGGACCACCCACAGAGCCATCAAGACTCACTTCCCAGAAGCTGTAAGTGCCAGATCCTTGACCTGCACTGAGTGCACTCAATTGCATCAATCCCGAAATGTTGTTGTAATCTACAACTGTGCCTGTGAAATAATTTTTACTATTATAGGCAACAAGAATGCGGTGAGCAGGTATGTAAGCCAACAACGGCTCCACATTGATTTGCAGATACGAGGGAAAAGTTACCGGTATGGCAAATGTATCAGTGGAGATGGTGGTGTATCTGTCACCAGTGGGTCCAGTGGCACCAGTGGCACCTGTAGGTCCAGTGGGTCCAACCACACCCACATCATTGAATGGTGCCCATCTTCTTACTCCATATTCATTGGTTGCTAACACATATGCAGATGTGGGTGCAACACCCAGGTTGGGCTCAGCTTGATCCAATCCTAGAAAGGTATATCTATCAGCAGTAACATTTAACGGTGCAACTACTTGGGCACGATCCGATAATAACTCAAGTGACTGATTCACAGGTTATTTATGTTAAAAATTATGAGTTTACAGTTTCTAGTAATGCTATGGTCAACTTAACTTCATTGGAGCTTGAATCTTCTCTGCCAAGCAGTGTATCACCTTCTGTCATCACTATTTTACCCAGAATTAAACTGCGTGAATCATAGGCTGGTATGGCAATTGATTGTCCTAGCTCAGTAACTATTCCATCTGAAGCAGATATAGACATTGTGACTGATTTGGTTGCTGCACCAATGTTGGCTGCCTGAGCAGTCAGAATAATACCAGCTTTGCCTGCAGGTGCTTTGTACAGATCAGCATCAGTAATGCCCAGAGTTGACTGCAGTCTTTTGAAAACATTAAATTGCGTTTTTGCCATAATACTATTTATCCTTCTATGGTCATGACAAATGGTGTTACAAGTGAAAATAATGACTTCTCAAATGCATCCCCTTCAATGGTTCCAGTGGATTGCACTATGGTCAAATCATTTCCAATTCTAAAATCACCTTTCTCATCAGTCACAGTAAAATACACTTTGCCTCCATCTGCTGCACAAGCCTGATTTTCTGTTTTGGATAATCCACCAAGTGCTGGCACTGCTTGTGATAGAACTGTTCCAGATCCAACATATTCCATGGTGTGTGAACTTGTTGAGATCTGACTTCTTATGTAGAAGAAAACTGCTCTGTTGGCTGGTGCATTGGTGACTATGACATCATCCACAAATATTCTGTATGTGCCAGGTGAAATGTAAGCTGCAGAGCTGAAAGTGTACAGGGTGTCTGTGGTATCACCTGACAGATTCATGACCAAACCAACATATGGTTCTTTGACTGGTACATTAGTGTCACTGGACACAGTGCCTGTTATGGTGAAATATGCATCATTAGCAGAACTTGCAGCAAACAGAGTAGCAGACAAAACAGGAAAAGGAGATTTGCCAATGGCAACCAAACCAGACAACCCAAAAGAACAATTGCTTGTGTTGATCGAACATGTACCACCACTTTCACATTTTATGCCTTCTGTGCAACAAATTGTGAATGTGCTCACCAATTGTGCATATCCATTGTTAATGATGTGCACACCTATGCCACCTTCATTGAATTGAGTGTAGGAATCCAGCACCATGCTTCTCAGGAATCCCCGTGCCTTGCTGCCATCAATTCTTACACCGCAACCAGCATCATTGGCGCCAGGAGTTGTGGAGGAAGTTATGCTGCTGCACCCCTGAGGATAAGGACTGGTCACAATGAAGGGTTTCAAAGCAGGGATTGTTACATATGCAGCTGGGCTCAGATTGTTGCCATTGGGATCAGTATAAAATGCTTTTGCATACATGGAGGGATTATCAACAGAATCTATGTCATAAAATGCTATGGCTGCAGGTGTCCTGGCAACAGGAGGAGTACCGTATGTATGATAGCCTTTGTGCCCTCTGAAAGTGAATCCCCAGATGTAAACAGAATTGCTTACCCAAAACAGATCATAAGTTGTATTCTTGGGATATACGCTGGTTCTTCTCAAATTGTCGCCAATTAATGATGTGTTGCTTGCCACATACACAGGATTCTCTTCATAGTAATCACCTGTTCTTACAAAGATTGTAAATTTAGTTGAAGGATTATCAGCTGCAACTTTGCATGCAGCTTTGATTGATCTTTTTGGAAACTGTTCATTTGTTCCTGGAAAGATATCATTGCCACTTGTTGTTACATACAGAACATTGGGTGTGGCCAGCAATCCACCAGACAATACTTTGGAAATTGTGAACAAGTCGATCTTGTATTCGCCCACTGTGGGGCGAAACATGATGATATTGTCAGTGGGCAGCGCCGCTGTAAAATTGGAGAAATCATTAAATGAACGATACATACCTATTATTTAGGTACTTGCGCCTGAGATTATGACTGTACTTCAGCAGAAGTGTCACTTGCTTTGGAACTAGCTGCAGCTGGTGCCAAATCAATGCGACTCATTATTCTATCACCAGAAATCATGGTAACAGGGACAAGTATGGCACTATATTCAGTCAAAATCTCTTCAATCTTCTGCTTACACTCTAATAGCTTATCATTCATTTGTACGTTCATAAGAACATTTATTAGATAAACAGACAAATCAACTGCCTATTGCATTTTATCATGAGATTGACACATTTAGGAAGTTAAAACACGAATGAAGGTAAACCCATCCATTTGAGAGGCCTTTATGTAACCAGCAGGATTTGCATATATTATATCCAGTTTTTCTGCTCTGGTTCTAGCGGGCATTTCAAAGTTTAAGATATTATTGTTGTTAACGTCATAGTTGCTCAGAGGGTATGCACTAAATGGGGGGTTGTTGGAGCTGATGCTTTTCACATTGCTATATAAATCATAATATTTCTGTGATCCATCAAAGCTGCTGGAACTCAAATACAATCCAACATCAGTTCTGTATTTGAACATGTCACCTTGCAAGGTGATTCTGCGACCAGAAACTCCAGTATAAATGGTAAACACCGGTATGAGTGGATTTTTTTGTTTCATATTGAAGGATCAAGATTCACATTGGTGATGGTGGGTCTGCCAGATATGGAGAATGTGTCAGTATTGTAGAAGCTGGACAATATGGTGTTATCTGCAGTAATGACTTGAGCACTCAGAGCAATGTAATTGCCATATTCAAGCACAGAGCCTGCAGAAACCGCTGTCATGCTCACATCAATTTTGAATATATTTTTGGCAGGATCTTGCTCAATTGGAAATATGAATCCTTTTATTGTGAAAGAAGTGCTGGCGACTATCTGTGCTTTCTGATTGCCATTTATGTCCACTGGGTACTCCATGTTGAGTTGTCCATTCCATGACACCTCTGTTCTGATTTCTTGTGTGTAAGGTAAATTGAATTTTTTGGGCACAGTCCAGCTCAATATGATGTAGGGGTTGTTAAAAGGAATAAAATTGCTTAAAATTTGATCCATGTCAGTTTGATATCTTGCCAGAATGCTCATGTCCACAGAAATATTGACTGGTACTGGAGATCTGTAGAAATTTGTCAGGTAACCAGGATTTCTTTCGTATGGTGTGCCAGGTGCATAAAAACCTGCAGTCTTGTTGAACACCCTTTCGTTGTCCCTGGCGATGTTCTTGATGGTGACACTCACAATTGGCAAGGTGAGATTTTGCCCAGGGTTTATCAAATCAAACAACACCCTCTGTTTGGGAGCATAAACATATTTGACCTGCAATTGACTCTTGGCTTCTCTGTTTTTGTTGTATCTGTTGATAACTACATCATTAAATGCGGCCAAAAACTGTACCAACAGGTCTTTTACTTCAAAATGAAATGATTTCTGCTTCATTGCCTATTATTTAATACAACTGCAGAAGTATTAATATATTCTATCGAGAAAGTATTTGGGTAGTTTATTCTTGCAGTTTGTAATTATTCTAGGTGCATGGCCGTCAAGTAAATACGTGGAGCTGAAGTCATTCTTGCTTCTGGTGGTGCGGCCACACATTTGAACAAGATTGTTGAGCATGGTGTTCTCATACCACTCCTTGTCAACAGTGAATTTTCTCTTGATTCTTTTGTCACCTAGTGGCAAATATGGCAGTTTCACAATGATGCAGAATCTTGCCAATTCATCCTTCAGATCAACACCATGGGTGAGAGATGGACTCACAAGCACTGTGGGTTCAGGTGAGTTGAGATGTTGTTTTAATATTTCTTCATTGGGGGTGATTCTGTCGCGAAAGAGAAATTTTGCATCATCCTTCAGATGTGACTTGAGTTTTTCGGTGATGTCCAGGCTGTGTGTATGTATGATGCCTTTTTGACCTTTGTGCATGTTGCATATCGACTTGATGCTCTTGGCTAAGTTACTAATGCATCTATCAATGTTGCTATGATTTAACTTGTTGCTAGTGGTAACATAGATGGGGCTCTTTGATGCATCAAAGGTGGACGGTGCTTCAATGTAGGCATATTTTTTGATGCCAAGAGTTTGAGCGAAAGCCTTGTGATCTATGATGGTTGCACTCATGAGAATCACCTGATCTGCATAATTGAATATGTTTTGCGCCAGCACATCAGTTGACAAAGGTGTTAGTTTTACAAATCTTGCATTTCTCTCCACCACCCATTCAATTTGATCCCAGAAGCGATCCACAGTCATTATGGAATTGAAGAGGTTTTTTAGAGATATAATCTTCTTGCGCTCACCCATGACTAAATTACTATCTTTTTTTCCAGTGGATCGGTTTATTTGTTCAGTGAGTTTAAATGCCAAATCCATTATCCAATGTCTCACTTGATTGGAGTTTTCATTGTATATTTTATTGACATTAATTTTATAATCTTCAAGCTTCTGATATTCTATGACAACACTGTACTGCTTGATTATTTCATGCTCCAGTTCATTAGCTTCATCGCAAACAATGTAGTTTTTTCGCTTCACATGAGATGGTAGTGAAAAAAACATCTTGTAATTCAAGACCGACACAGTGGATTTTATTGCTGCATTTCTGCTGTTATAATAACTGCATTTGCTTTTCTCCCAGCATTCTTCTTTTAATCTTGATACAAACAGACAAGGGGCTGTTTCCACATCATAATTTGTATCAATGTTGCAGCAGTAATTCGTCTTGCCCTTGAGAACAGGCAAATAGGAAAACAGCTGACTGTATTGATCTTGTAGATTTTTTGTTATGGTTAGTATGAAAGTACCAAAAGGTGGTTCAGATTCACATTCAACTGAGTGTAGATAATTGCCGTGATGATCTTGTCTGTACACATCATAGGAATCTACCTTCTTTACAAACAGTTCTGAGGGCTTGTTGCTGCTGTTGCCAACTGTTACTGGTATGAAACTCTTGCCTATGCCAGTAGGTGCACTGACAATAATAAATTTCTCGTTTTTGTGTAATTTGTCAGTTATCTGTTTTAACAAATCTACCTGTGTACCACTAGGTGCATACTCCTTGGGAAAGAAGTTAATTAATTTCTGAAACACAAATCAATAGAAGCGCCACTTGAGATGTTTTGTCTGTTTGTTTAGCTTCCTCATCTGTGAGGGCTTAAGAAAACAAACCTTTTTTCTCAGGTCTTCCAAAACACCACTTCTCTTCACTTCACGGGAAAATTGCTTGAGCTTGGAATCAAAATAATCCTTGTCTGTGCACCTCTTTTTGTCTAACTTCACTTCACAATGTACTGTTCTCATAATTGGTATTATTATATAATGGAGACCGAGTTATTCTACGTATTTTATGTGCACTTGTTGATTTAAAAATTTATTTGGTTTCACAATGAAGAGCTCCGAATAGAAATCCGGCTTCCTACCTTTGAAAGTTATGTGTTTTTCTTGATAGCACAAAGTAACACCTTGTTCCAGGTAATCAAATTTAAACGGATAAGGCATTTCATATACTTTTTTGACATTGTTTATAAGCAGAGTGAAACATATGTAGAAGTCTTTTACCGAAAATAGTATCAATTTGCCTGTTTTAAGAGTTTTATTGTTGAGACATATTTCAATTTTTCTTTGCAGCAAGCCATTCATGTGTCTTTCTAGTTTTTCGTATAACATATTATGAATCCATGAATGCAAGCTTTTGTGCAGTGGTTAATTTTATTAGATTTTTTTGAAAATAAGTCCAAAAAGCGTCACCTGCCGGTATGGAGGTTATGAGGTCACAGCTGTTAGTATTCACACATCTGTAATCTTGCATAAAAATATCCCAAGCAATAACCAGGCTTTTCTGGTTAGGATCATACTTCAGGGGTTTGGTTGAAGGTCTGTAGTTTAACGTTATTCTGCCATTTACAGAGTTGAGTACTGCAGGTGAAGTGGTACATAACATTCTTCTGAATGGAGGTCTACCTGGTCTGGGGATACGTCTTACAAACTTTATCTCGCAAACATTATTTTGTAGCACGGACTTTAGGCTTGTTAGATTGATTAACATTGTCCTCTCTTGGTTCAACAATACCGAATATCCTCTGTTCATTTAAAAATATGCCTTGCCTGAGTGTGCCATATCCCTTCACAACTATGTTTGCAATTGGTATGCCCATGTTGTTTGGGAAACAGATGTAATCATCTTTCTTCACCAACTTGCAGGATGGGCCTGCAATTATGGTCTTTCCAATTCTCCAGGCATTTGTGTCTGCATTAACAGGCACCACAATGCCATTTCTTATTATTTCATTTCCTGTGTGAGTTGAATCTGTGAATTCCACCAACAGAATATCATCCAACACATTCACCAGATCATAACCCATCAACACACTGTTGAAGGTATTCTTTGGTAGTCCGCTTAAATCAATTAAACTTTTCTGTACCGGTAGTGAATCAATGCTTGGTTTTCCCATGCAATCATTTATGGGTAAATACTACTATATCAACTATCTTTAATCTTGGGCTTCTTGATGTATTCTATTCTTTTAAACTTATATTTTGGCAATACATTTGCTAGAAATCTGTAACATTCGTAACTGCTTAAATTTCTGCCATATTTGTTGAGTGTTTCATTGACTATGAGGGCTGCAGATGGATCCAACATGGACATCCATCTATTCAAGAGAAACGGCTGGATGTTCTTCTCTTCTTCCAGGTTGAAATTGGGTCTGATCTTCTTGGAGAAGGCCACATCATTAATGATGTCAAATATGTTCAATGAGATATAATTTTTGTCGTAGCAATGAAGATGTCATCATTCATGTTGTAAAAGTGCTCGATAACCTTGGTCATGAATTCCTTGCATTGATCATCATTCAATTTGGTACTGTAAGCAAAAGCAGGTGCCTTGTCACCGGCTTCCACATTGATACCTGTGTGGCCTAGTGCAGCTCCATCCTTGACATGCACTATGCTCACGCTGCATTTTCCCTTGGTTTGGGTAATTTTGTTTTTGGTAAATTCTTTGACAATCATCAAATCATCACCATCCACCTCAATGGGTGCATCCAAGTACTTGGCCAATATTGAGGCAACGTTGGAGTTGAATAGTCTCTGATAGGCCACGGCACCAAAACTTTCCTTTATGAGAGGCATTTCATACAGAAAGTGGATCATGTCTTCACTGTAGATGAAATCCTTGTTGATGGCATCCTCTTGATCAATCAATCCCTCTGTTTCAACATTTGCTGAACCTCTGAAAGCTATGATGTTGCCAATGGGTAAAACTTTACTCTTGAAATATTTGTAAGCAAATCTACTGTGCAACAATACACCATCATATGTCTTAATGTCTTTAATTATCATAATTCAATTATAGCTGATATTTTCATTTATCAATATGATAATATTTTGACAGCTGATCCACAAGCCTGTAATGCAGATCATAAGATGTGTTGATTTCATCAATGAAAATCTGAATGTTGTTGTGGTTCAATCCCTGTTCAATGAAGTGTCTGATTTTCTTGATCTTGGTCCTCAGATTATCAAAAACATATTTGGTACCAAATCTTACTTTTCTTTTGATTATCTGACCTCCATACATATCTGCCAACCATCTGATATACAGGTCAGTCTTCCGGAAGAACTTGGGTTTGCTCTTGATGTGATTCAACCAATCTTTGTAATAGCTTGCACAGAATACATCTGAGTTTAGATTTAAAAATTTCTTATAAGATTCAATGTCGTGTAGAATTTTTTTTGTTTGAATTAAATCCATGCCATTAATTTCAGTATAAAAATTATGTTCAATTTCCCTGTATATGTAGCTTAGGTTGAAAAGGTATGCTGCATATGCTTCATCATTCAAAGTGCCTTTGATAATTTGTTTTATGAAAGGGTGAGACTCAATTAAATCATGTTTCTGTTTCGTGGAACTTCTGATTAGCTTGGAATATGCAGTTGGTTTGTAAGCTGTAATTACATTTACCAGGTGTAGGAATTTAAGTACTACATCCACCATATGCAGATTCCAAATCCAAACAATTGTATTCTCAAATCATATCCATAATCATATGCACACATATGTACACCTGTATCTAGATTAGTAACATGCAATCCAAAGTTTTTATCATCATATCCCTTGTTATAAATGAATAGAATTTTTGGAAAAGTGAACCGAACGTCAAAATATTTGATTAATCTCATTATAGATACCCTTTATACCGTTAGTATTATAATCGAATAACACAATAAAATCAAGTGGTAAAAGTTGATACACCAGCTTTTTTAATAAATAAACCATATGAATGATAACTCCAATGCGGATGCCGGTAGATCCTCAACGTTTGGCCAATCATTAATGAATTTCATCAACAACCGCATGCCCTATCAAGGCTATGCGGCCATCGATACCATAAGCAAATTGAACCCCAAGTTCAAGGATTTTCAAAACACTGGTAGCAAGCGTTCAGAAGCACTGGCACGTCACAGCATCAGCAGCAGCACCATGTTCAACAACACTGATCCAACTGGTGTCATTGGATTGGATAACAACTTCACCAAGTTCATGTATGCAAGCATACAACATGACAAACTGGCCAGGTTGCGTGATTACAGAGTCATGTCGGCATTCTCTGAAGTTGCTGATGCATTGGATGAGATTTGTGATGAGTGTGTCAACAGAGATGACAACAACAGAATTGTTTTGTTGGAACTCAATGACATGAAATTAAAAGAGGATGAAAAACAAAACCTGGAGGATGAGTTTCAGAAATACATAACTTACTTTGATTTGAACAGAAGAGGTTTTGAATTGTTCAGATCATTGCTCATTGATGGTGAGATTTACTTTGAACACATAATACACAAAGAATATACAGATGAAGGCATACTGGGAGTGGTGACTGTGCCCACTGAATTCATTGATCCTATATTTGGCAATGTGCAAAACATGATCATCAAAGGTTATCTGTTGCGCAAACCAGTTTTTGATCCCAACAATCCCAACAAGATAGTTCGCTATGAAATGATACCCATGGATGTCAATCAGATCACTTACATCAACAGTGGCATCTGGAATGAGAACAAGACCATGAGACTGCCATTCATTGAAAATGCACGCAGAGCCTATCGTCAACTCAGCTTGATTGAAGATGCAGTTGTAATTTATCGACTGGCTCGTGCACCCTCGCGCTTAGTGTTCAATGTGGATGTGGGTGCAATGCCGCCACCCAAGGCTGAAGCTTATTTGAAGAGATTGATGCAGCAATATTGGTCCACAAAGACCTTTGATGTGGATCAAGGCAGCACAGTCAAAAAATTTAACCCACAAAGCATTCTGGATAATTTCTGGTTTGCCAAGAGAACAGGGTCTGATGGCACATCAGTGCAACAATTGGAAGGTGCAAATTCTGCCTGGGGCATGGAAGAGATGCTTTATTTTGTGAAGAAATTGTACAAGAGTCTCAAGGTGCCAGTAACACGATTGAATCCAGACGATGCCTACACACCTGACATGAGCGTTCTCAGGGAAGAATTAAAATTTGCCAAGTTCATTGTGAGGGTGCAGCAGCATTTTGCAGAAGGACTAAAGAATGGATTCATCACACATCTCAAATTGAGAAAATTGTGGGACAAGTATGAGTTAAAGGAACAAAACATATCATTCATTTTCAATGTGCCAACCAATTTTTATGAAATGAGAGAAGCACAAAAATTAGAACTCAAAGTCAAAGCATTCAATGATCTGACTGCTGGTGACAGTGTTTCCAAGACTTATGCACAGAAGAATTATCTGGATTGGAGTGACGTTGAAATAAAGGCCAACAGAGAATTCTTGAGAAAAGACAATGAGTTACGCTGGGAATTGGAACAGATTGCAGCCAATGGGCCCAATTGGAGAGATGTTTATGCAGCAGGTGTACAACAGCCTGGTGCTGAAGGAGCTGTGCCAGGTGGCCTCACAGGTGGAGGAGGCAGTGCTGTGCCGGCAGGTGCTCCTCCAGCCTTTGGACCGGCTCCAGGTGAAGCACCAGCAGCTCCAGAAACTGCTGCAGCACCTGAAGCAGGAGCCCCAGCACCTGCAGCTCCTACAGCCACACAATAGAGCTGTAGATTTTTTTGAGCAATTGATTCAAATGCTTCCTCTCAAATTTCCTGGCATCTATTTCTAAGGGATCATTGAAATATCTGTGATTATTTTCACGGAAGTCATAATCGGTATAAGCTATGTTTGTAATTCTCTTGTGTATTTTGTATTGTATGAAGTGTCTAATCTCATGAATTAGAACTCGGAGAAACCCCTTCACAATTAATTTTTGATTGTTTGAATCAGAATATCTGCCAATATTAATCACATTGCCACATGGATTGAAATCACTGTTGCGCCCGGACTTCTTCACGTTAATAACCACACGCGGATGAATGTTGTCATCCTTGCCCCTGCATAGTCTGAAGATCTCTTTTCTGAGTACCTCTGAGTTTATGTGATGTTTGTAGAGCCAGTCTTTAGTTCTTCTGGTGAAGTGTACTATCATTTAAGCCAAACAGTTGTAGGATCAAAAGCTGCAGTATCAAGAAATCCCCACACCTCATACTGGGGTTTAGTTTCAATCTTTGCTGCATTGATTAAATTGTTCAACAGAAATTCCAAATCTTGAATGTGCCACACATCATCCAGCAGTCTCTTGCCTGATGTTCTGGATTGGTGTGCAACATGATCAGCGTATGAATAAGCAAACCCTGCAAATGGCGGTATCATACAACCCAAGCTGACCAAGTTGCCTAATATTCTAGACACCACTTCTTTGCCTCCAACTGAATGCATGGTCACAATGGCACTTGCCGGCTTACCTACAAGATATTTTGAACCCTCAAGTACAGTCATCTTCTCAAACAACTGCTGCATGGGTGAACCCCAGCTATCCCAATAGGTACCTGAAGAAAATATTAAACAATCTGCTTTCTTGATATTTCTCTTGACACTGTTCCAACAGAAAGACGGACTCAAGTGCACCACTCTTACCTTTATATCAGCATCCTTCTTTAAAATCATTTTTTTGATTTTCTTCAGAAGCATTGAAGTGTTGCCTGTTCTGCCTCCTATGGCCCCATTTATAATCAGGACATTTAACATGATCTAATTGTAAATGAATATTGGGCGAAATCAATTACTCTATCTCGAATAACTTGTCAAACGTCTTAATACTATTTTTGTAGCTGGCAAGTGTTTCCAAATCAGCATCTGTTGTGTATTGCCAATTAAAACTAAGATCTTCTGGAACCTGAAAACCAAAAAATTCAAAAACTTTCTTCTCATTAATGATAACATTCCTTCCATTATAATTCTGACCTGTTAAAACCATGCCTGCATCTATATTCTTAACAATATTATTTTCTTTCAGAGTCGTGTGTCTGTTCTCAATCCAAGTAAGTCTCTCTATAAGTTTTTGGTAAAAGGAGTTGGCCTGTCCCCATCTTACAGAAGCAAAAAATACAACTGCATCAGACTCAAACAAAGCCTTGGCCACTTTCCACAACTCATCATCTTTGTTATTATATGAGGCCCAACACCTCAAATACCCAGTTGGGTTTTTTTCTTTGTCTTTGATCTTTGCACCCATTAATCCACAAGAGTTGCCGTTTTTTGAAGATACATTGCCCTCACAAGGGTGAATTTTTAGTTTTGTTGAGTCAATTATTTTCACATTATTCTCTGGCAACAAATCTCTCAATATGTATGCTAACTGTGTACTTTTGGGCACATCTTCCGGGTGCTTATCCCATCTATTAGAGGTGGTTATAAATAGAATATTACTCTTCTTTCTCAAATGAGTAATCATTCTGTAAACCTTGTTCTGATAAGTATTGACGTTATTTTCTATCTTTTCTGACATCAATTGATCATGAAGGTCTTCAAACACTTGATATTTATATCTTGATATATTTAAAACACTACCTATTATATGATGGTGGAAGAGAAATTTACAATATACGTCAAAGGGTCAGTCACAGGTGACAGAAGCAGAAAGTTTAATATCTTTGCTTTTGATCACTATCTGGCCCATAAATATGCTATCAACAGGACCAATCAAATCAAAGAGGAAATTGTATCAATAAAAGACAGTAGAAGCAATGAAGTGTACAACATGGATGCAGGTTTTTTGTTTGAAGAATAACAATTAAGATGAACAACTTCTTGTTGAAGGTTGTAGAGAAAACCAATAACAATAATTACCATTGCAAAGTTTATGTGGATGGTAATGAAAGTGGTATTTTGTATTTGACAGAGAATCAATTTCTAGAATTATCTGGAATTATTTCTCGCGGATGCATTGATAGAGAAATACCCTATGAAATAAATAATGATTTTGATTTTGTTGAAGAAGATTTTGATTAAACGAAAAGAAAAATAATTCCAGAATAAATATATGCATGAGGAAAACTACCTCATCTATAAAAGGAATTTGTGAAGAATTCTGCGACTATGTGTATGAGGACGTATCTAACAATAGCTTCTTGCTGAATGTGCCACATTCATGGTTCAATAGGCTTTCGGATGTGTTGAAAAGACACGGCTTAAAGTGTATCCATACAACAAAAATGGAGAACACCATCACATGTGTTTTTTATAAGAGTTGATTTTCATTATTTTTTCTTTATTATTAATTGGTGCCTGAGTTTCCAATAAAAAAGTCTTTCAAAGGCAAAGAACCCATCTTTGATGAAATGAGGCATCTGTATCTGGATCAAAAAACCAGAGCACCCTACTACAATGTGACCAGATGGTTATCTAAATTTAAGCCTGAGTTCGATTTTGATGCAATGAGCGAAGTGTATGCTAAAAAATACAACATGCAAGTGGATAAAGTTAGGGAAATGTGGAATAAGAAAAGAGATGACAGCGTTATTTTCGGTAAAAAATTTCACAAAGTTTTTGAAGAATATCTAATCAGTAGCTCCATCATAGAGGAGGACTACAAGCCCGTGGTGGAGCAGTTCAATTGTCTCAATCTTGTGGATAGAAAACATCATAATTTCTTTGAAAAAAGATTATACAATTCAGATTTAAACATTGCTGGTACTGCTGACATCATCTCAATTAATGGGGACACTTTTGACATATATGACTTCAAAACCAATAAAAAATTAGGATTTGAAAATTCCTTCAAACAGGACAAATGGCTCAAATCACCTCTGGACCATCTGCCCAATTCAGAGTATTTTAATTATGCCTTACAATTGAGCATGTATGCATATCTTACTGAACAAATGACTGGATTGAGATGCAACCGTCTCAGAATATTCTGGTACAACAGACATCAACCAGAGAACTATGATTCTTTGCAGGGCAGATGGCAGATCTATACAGTGCCATATTTAAAAGAAGAAATTAAAGCCTGTATCAATGAATTGTCACAATAGACTCAGTTGGGAAGAATATGCCATGGGTCTGGCTTGTGTAGCATCTCTGAGAAGCCAGGATCCTCATGTCAAAGTGGGTGCTGCAGCATTGAGCCATGATAATAGGGTGTTGGGTGCAGCATACAATGGATTGGCCAGCGGGTTTGATCTGTCTGCTGAAGTGTGGCAAGACAGGGACAAAAGAAGACCGTATATACTTCATGCTGAACAAAATCTTCTGAGTTTATTCAATAGAAAAGAAGCCAGATTAGTGGCAGTAACCTTGTTGCCATGTTCTGATTGTGCCAGACTTTTATGCAGTTGGGGCGTCCAAACAGTTTGCTATATCAATGAATATGATAGAGATTCGGGCAGCAAAGACATATTTAATTTCTACAAAGTAACACTTTTACAGATAAAAAATCCTCTGGAAAATATGTTTTAAATCATAAGTAACTATATGGCACTAGCAACTATTTCAGTTAATTTCGCAACAGACGCAGAGGCCCTTGCCGGTTCATCTACTGATACAAGCATCAGCCCAGCGCGCTTAAAATACACCCTCATCAATGCAAATTATCCAACAGCATTTGTGTTGAGATCAGGTGACACCATGACAGGTTCCTTGAATGTTCAAGGCAGCATTGTTGCCAGCGGTGATATTACAGCATTTGGTGCAGTGTCTGATGAAAGATTAAAAACCAATGTTCTTACCATTGACAATGCTCTTGCAAGAGTATTGGCAATTGATGGAGTTACTTTTGCATGGAATGATGCTGCAGCTGCAATAGAAAAAACTGGTGCAGATGTGGGTGTACTTGCACAACAAGTGGAATCAGTTTTTCCAGAAGTTGTTGTGACGCGTGACAATGGATACAAAGCAGTTTATTACGAAAAATTGGTACCCCTGCTCATAGAGGCCATTAAAGAGTTGAATAATAAGGTAGATGCCCTCTCTAAGCAACTATCAACAGGGAGTTAATTTAACATGGCCTCACCCGGCTATACCTTACAGCTGAGTAAGCTGGCCCTTGCCACTGGCACAACACCTGCCAGCATGTCTCTAGCCATTGGCAGTTCCACACAAGGCAGTTTCACTGATTTTGAAGCTGCATCAATCACTTCCCTAACCAATTCCAACCCCACACCAGGTTACAATCAAAATTTTACTTTGTCTTTGAATTTTGCTGGTGAAGGATCAAAGTTTAGCAGAGTTAAAACCAGAGCAGCAAACTTTACGTTTGGTGCCATTGGCAACACAACTGTTGTTGCAGATAATGGTAGTTCCAAACAATATCAGAACACATTCAATCCTGGAGGAACAAACTGCAGTACGAGCACAACCATTCCCCTGTTAGCAAAATTTTATGATCAAGGATTCAATTTCAATGCCAGTGGGTACAATACCAATTTCAGCAGCTCAGTCACCCTGTATGCTCCACCCAAGCCTACCATCAGTGTAACTGGCACAACCAAACCTTCTACTTGCACCAACCCTGCAGCCCCTTGCCCAGGTGCAACCATAACAGTGTCCATCAATCCCGGTTCTTACAACGGCATAACTGGCAGCACCATGTCTGTGTACAGGAATGGTGCATTAGAATCCACCATTTCATCTTCTGCCACTGTATCCTATACATTTGGTTCAGGCAGCAGCCCCATCATGTACACAGGCACCTCATATACTCTTTACATAACTAATGATTTTGGGTGTACAAGTGATAACGCCGTTGGTGCAACAACACCTTCCTATCCGTAACGTGTTAGCAGAAGCTGAAAAGATAATCAATTCTGGCAATTCGCTCAGAGCGTTCTACCATGACAGTGAAGGCGGAGATTATTTTTTAATTTTTCATAAAAAAGATAATATACTTAAAAACGCAATAACCGGTGAAACCGTTTCACTGGAGAAATTTTACAGAATAGATTATCACAACATAAGCACGTCTTTTGTAAAATATTTAAAAAAAATTTATATTAAGACCAAAGACAAGGAAATATTTAAAAATACAGAATTCTTAGAAATTTGCTTACGCAGAAATTTTATTGAAATATTAAGATTTTTCAATTTAAAACCAGAAGAATACATCAACCCCAATCGCAATACAATTCACAGAATTGCAAAAAAAATGGCAAGATATTTCAACCGATATTTGCATAAAGAAATAACAGAAAAATATTTCCTTATCTTATCAGAAATTGATTTGCAAGACATGGAGGTGCTGACAACATTCTGGCCCATTGAAATTAACACAACACCGCACTTCCTTAAAAATACTGTTGGACTGTCCTCAGTTAGATACATTGAAAATATTATGTACAACAACATTTTCAAAATACCTGGATTAATATACACAAATTTTAGTATGTCAAATCCTGATATTCTAGAAACATTGAAATCAAAGATAAAGGAAAGAATTCTATTAAGATCTGAGGAATGCAAAGCATTGTTGAACAACGAGAAGCAAGAAGCTGAAAAAGTTGCAGATACAGATAGTATCTTTGAAATTAATACTGTTCTTGATATCATTCGAAATGAAGAGATTAATATAGACAACAATCTTAAGAGCAGAAACACTGTGAATGAAGTGTTGGGATTTTGGCCAGACATACTGCTGCCAGCACCCCCATATATAAAGATATTTTAAAAAAACATGTAGAAAATGCATAATGCAGTGTAAATAACTATATGACTGATACAGAAGTAAAAATTCACCTTGCCTCCGCCATCTCCAATTGGGCAGATTTAGAAACCTATGCTGCCAGATCCTTGAAGGATTCATTGGGTGCAGTTACAGAAAATTCTGGATTCATGCCTTTTGAAGTGGTAGATACAAACAATGATGGGTTCATTGATTATGCAGAATGGAAAGATCAGCATCACCCAGTATGTGTACATAATTTCGGATTAGTTCCACAATCTTTCTATGAAAATTCGATCGCTGAGTTTGGCAGCGAAACAAATGTATTGAGCTACAAATGTGGTGTGTGTGAGCTCATCTGGAATCTGATTACTAACAGCACCAGTGATCTGATCAACAAGGGTCAATATGTGGCAGTTCTTGGCAATCTCGGTTCATTGATTGCCTTCAACAATGATCATTCTGTAACCTACAAAGGAACAGATGCAGTCAAGTCTGCAGCAGTGGCTCTGTTTAATTCAAAAGTAGCTGCACTTAGGAAGTAACGTCCTGCACAACCATGATCAATAAGTTTGATCTTGGAGAAGAAAAAATCAAACCCTCTGAAAAGGGTTATGCCTTTGTCACAACAGTTACAAAAGAATTTGTAGATTTTGCAGTCAATTGGCACCTATCGTTAAAAAACATACAAGAAGAAAAGAACAGCATTGTAGTATGTTTAGATACAGAATCTTATTATGCTCTGGAAAAACATAACATATGCTGTGTGTTGCTTGAAGCTAAGAATATTACCAATAATAGCAGAGCTGATTGGATAGAAAATGAGAAATACTACAAAGCTGCAGGCCCCTATTATTTGCAGCAAAAATATAAATTGGATATCATATCCTCAGATACTGATATAGTATTTTTCAGGAACCCAGTGGGGTTATTAAAAAAGGAAATTCTGGAAGGTAATGATTTGGTAGTAATCTCCGATAAGCGGTTTGACAGATTTGTTCCTAACAGGGTCAAGGGCAGGATTAAAATGCTGGATTATAACAGAAAGAATGTTGTAGATTATGGCATACAAGACCAAGCCAAGTTCGGAGAACCCAATGGAGCATTTGGTTATTTTCCACACACGGAAAAAATGACAAAATTATGGGAAGTCTTTTTCCCCAATTCCGAGTACTTGAAGCAATTTCCAATTGGCATTGAAGAGGGTGCTGCACAGACCATTTTTAATAAAAGATTAAAAGAACTGGACATCAAATGTAAGGTTTTAAGTGTTTTAGATTTTCCCAATGGAAGCGTGTGGCAAGTGCCATATTTAAAGGAAAAAATTAAAAACACTTGTTACATAATGCATTACAACTTTTGTTTAAACAGTGACCCCATACCTGCTGCCGAAGAAAAGCGGAAATGGATGAAGAGCGATGGAACCTGGCTTTTGACATAGTTCATTTTAAAATAACATATGGCCGATGTCAGCTTAAAAAAAATCGACACAAGTGATTCTGCAGATCAGCTGTTCACTTATGAGGTGATCAAATACAGGTGGGAAAAAGCTCATACGGTTAACATCAAATACAAGACACAAGAACACATACCCTCATTTGATGATCACTTGAAGGTTTTATTTTCCGAAAGATACAAACAAATATATAAAATATTTTTAGCAGAATTCTTAATAGGCATGATATATATTGATAAGAACGATGTAAATGGTACCTTTCTGTTGCCCTACTTACTCAAGAAAGCTTTTAAAGAATTAAAGAAAAGAAATGAGCCTTTAGATATAAGGAGCATCACACCACAAACACACATACAACTCTTTAGGAATCATCCAGATGTAACAGTGCATTTTGCAACAGTTAATCCCAATAATGTATTGTCCTTGAGAGCATTAATTGAAAATGGCTATGAACACATTGAAACAGTTCTAGCAATGAAAACAGAAGACGGGGAGATTAAACAAGGCCCATGGAAAGTCTAGCACACTCATATGATGTGGTGGATCTGTTTGAAAAGAGAATAGCCCAGTGGGCTGGTTCAAAATTTGGTGTATCAGTTGACAGCTGTACGAATGCACTCTTTTTATGCTTAATGTATTCAAACAAACAATCTGAAACAATCACCATACCCAAACGAACTTACATATCAGTTCCAAGCTCCATCATACATGCAGGCTATAATGTACAATTTGAAGATTTGAATTGGTCAGGTGTGTATCAATTGAAACCGCTTCCAATCTATGATGGTGCAGTTAGATTCACAAAAGGTATGTACAAAGGTGGGCTGCATTGCCTGTCATTTCATGTGAAAAAACATCTTAAAATAGGCAAAGGTGGAATGATTCTTACAGATGATGAAGATGCAGCCAGGTGGTTTAAACTAGCAAGATTCAATGGTCGCAATGCCATCAACCATGATTCAGATACTTTCAAGATGATAGGTTGGAATTTCTACATGTCCAATTATGATGCTGCAAGAGGTTTATGGCTATTTGACTCAATGGGTGATTATTATCCAGACATTGTAGGTGGATATCCGGATTTATCATTATATAATTTTACCAACAATAGAAGCGGAGGAATACTTTTAAATGAACGAGTTAACAACAGCAATTAAAATTAACGACAGGGTAATTGATCTGCCCATTACTGCACAAAAATTTGCCCCTGGCAAAGATGAAGTGCTGTTCAATATGGATATTACTCCAGTCAGTACTTCCTTACCGTGGTCAGGGCTGGGCTACACCATACAAGAATTTTTAACACCAGAAAAAAACGAAATAATAAGACAGGGAATTAAGGAAATTATTGTGGATATTTTAAATTCTATTGGAGTAGAGACACATGGGTTTAAACTCGAAAATTATCATAATTTTGTTAATGATGAAACACATATCAAATTCGCCGATGCCATAAGAGCTGGATCTGATGGCACAGGTGGCATCTCCATGGATAAATTCCCTCTTGACATTGATGAAATAGATGAAAGAATCAGTCAAATATGTGAAACCAAAGTTACAGCCAGAAAGATATTCGAGTTGGGTGATGGAAAGAGCTACACTGTTAAACATTTCTGGATCAGAGTAGTGCGTCCACAGCACTACAAAGACAACAATCCCCCTCATCGCGACGTGCATCTGGACAGAAGTCGTGGTGCAGTGAATCTGTACTTCCCTCTGGCTGGCAGTACAGAGGATTCCTCTCTCCCCATTATTCCTGGCAGCCATCTCTGGTCTGAATCTGAAATAGTACGTACATATGGAGATGCCTGCGTGAATGGCGTTAAGTATACCAATCCGGCAACAGTTGCTGCAGTGAGAGGTCTCAATTTAATTACACCCAATCCTGGACCTGAACAAGTAATGGTATTCACGCCCTACACCATTCACGGTGGTGGTTATAACTTCAATAAAGACACAACTAGAGTTTCTCTGGAGATGAGATTTTGGAATACAAATGATTAATTCTACTTCTATAAAATACAAAGCATCCAGACTTTTTTGCAAAGCAATCATTCAAACTTTTGAAAAAGTATCCAGAAAATATAACAATATGGCTCTGCCTGAATTTGATAAAAGTCTCAAACTCAATTTCAAAAGCATAAAGCGTGAGTTTTTAAACCATTACAACACAAATAATATTCCTTCTGCAGGTGAAATATCAAAAGAACAGTTGAGGATTGAAGATCAGAACAAATGGAGAACCTTGGTATTGAAGGTCTTTGATTATTACAACAAAGCCAACTGTTCTCTATGCCCATTAACACATGAGATCATAAGTTGTAGCAAAAACCGTATTGTGTCTGCATTATTTTCAGTCATGGAACCTGGAACACACATCAAACCACACAGAGGGGTATTCAACGGTGTATTAAGATATCACCTGGGCATTGTTGTGCCTGATTCAGAAGATGTCTTTATTAACATTGACAACAACAAGACTTATTGGCATGAGGGTGAAAGCTTTATATTTGATGATACCTTGTTACATGAAGCAATTAATAATTCTGCAGAGCGTAGAGTAGTACTTATCATTGACTATATTAAGCCGCTTCCCCGTGTGTTGAATTTGGTGAATAAAATGATAATTAATATAATAAAAAAATCACCTTTAATTCAGAATATTATAGAAAACTTAGAAAATGTTAACATTAAACGAAATAGCCAAAAAAGTACTAACTAAAGGCATTGTTGTAAGACTAGTTTTTCCACACAAAGGTAAAAACAATTATGTTGTTATAGCACAAAAGAAATGGCTTGATACCTTTGGGTTTGTTACAGATTTTGCTGAAGATGATATTGTGGATGTTATTCTGGAGAGAAAATTTGATATAGATAGTATTAAGATATCTCTCATCGAGTATATAGGAGCTCCAAAAGATGTTACCTTGGAAGATTTGATTTCACCGACCCCATCCTTCCAACAACTTGGTGATGATTTTCTTTTAACCAACGAGACCTACATCAACAATATTAAAAGTACCATCATCAAATTAAAGTTAAACTTTAAAGAATATAAATCTTATCATATAGATTTGTATGAACAATTAAATTTAGAGCAAATGAAGGAAGTATATTATCTTAGATTCTTTCCTAGCACTGTCGATGATAAAAATCGTGACGAAATATTGACAACTATAAAAAATGATGTTCAAGAAAAATTCTTTCTGCATAGTGAACAGAATGAAAACTTACCCAATCTGCTGACAATTGTTCCCTCATTATATGTTCTGGGCATTGATTCTAATCAGATTGACAATGAAGATGCTAGGTTTATTAATGCTCTAAAATTCAGGTGGTTTGACTTGATAGATAGTGAAAGGCAAAAAATAATCATGGATTTAAATGTGCAGCTTGACAAGCTTAGCAACATTGATGCAAGTGATGAATGCATTAAAGAATCTAAGAGGCAGACCCTGGAATACATATCTTTACTCAAAGACATAAACATAGATTGTCTGAACAACCGTACAACTGTCAAGGATATAATAAGCTATTGGCCAAGTATCATGCAACCAATGCCTTCGTACATTTATGAGAGTTAATTTCCTCTGGATAGGTGACTCCATTGGCAAGATGGAACAATTGACTCTCAAATCGTTCTTAGATCATGGTCATGAATCAGTACTATGGGCATACAACACCAAGCTTGCCAATGTACCAGCTGGTGTGCAGGTACAGGATGCTAGAGAGATTATACCAGAAGATAGAGTTTTTTCTTATACTGGCACAGGTGATTGCAGAAAGGGAAGCTATGGAGGTTTTTCTGATATTTTTAGATATTATCTTTTGTTAAAAATTGGTGGGTGGTATTGTGACATGGATGTGACATGTCTTAACAGCTTTGAGGAAATCGATAAATTACATGAGCTTCTATTCAGACCTCATGTTAAGACAGAATTAGTTGGCAACATCATGAAAACACCCAAGGGGTGCAAAGTTATGGAAGATTGCATAGTTGAAACCGAGAAGGTCATTAATACAGACAATAACAGCTGGATTCGACCTGTGGAAATTCTAAGGGATGTTGTTCTGAAGCACAACATGAGACAACACATATGTCCTGTGACTTGGTTTGGTGACGATAATTCACACATGCTTCTAAAGTATGTTGCCACATCATTTGTCACCAGAGATACAGAGCTACCAAAGTATGCTATACACTGGTGCAATGAAGCAATCTCCACCGGCAGATGGAACAAGCAATTGAAAAGATCTTGGAACGAACCCATACCGACAACACTGTTTTATAATTTATTAAAAAAACACAATTTGTTATGATATGAAGAATTGCATAGCGACAATTTTGGATGATAAGTATTTAGCAGGTTTTCTATTAACACTATTCTCTATTACACAGAGTACAAAAAATATAGACTTCGATATCATAGTACTTGAATGGGGTGAACTATCTGATGAGAGTAGGGACAAAATAGCCAAAGTGTATGACAAGGTGATTTATAAAAGGATTGATACCAATTTATATGATAAATGTTTCTATGATTCCACATGGAGAGAGTGGACATATAATTGCAATTATAGGTTTGATATTTTTGTGTTAGAGCAATATGATAAAGTTTTGTTTTTTGATTGTGATATAATCTTTCAGATAGATTTGAGTGATATGTTGGCACATGATGTAGATTTTGGTGCATGTCCTGCAAATCCGAGAAAAGTTTCTCAGACCAACAAGATAGACGGATTTGGAGGTGGGTTGCTTCTTGTGGGTAAAAAATATTTAAACAATGATACGAGAATGAAATTGATTGAGCTTGCGCTCAGTAAGCCGCTTGAGGATGAGAATCTCAATACAGATAAATGGATAAGCGATGAACCCATACTAAACGTCTATTTTCATAACAAAGTAACTTTTCTACCAGAAAGCTACAATTTAGAGATTACTAAATTAACTTCTGAAAAAATGAAGCATAAAAATAACTACCATTTCGTAGGCCATAACAAACCATGGTATGGAGAACGTATGGACGAAAGATTTGACAGTTTTATATTCAAGGAGATGACCAACAAGGAGGGTCACTACTCAAATATATACTTAATCAAAGATCTCATAGAAATTTACAAGACAACTGCGCTTAATTTGAGTCAGCAAAAAAACATCAACATAATGGATTGCGTTGGTAGAATACATCCCAGGCCATCTAAAGTATGCTCTTTTAATACCAATGGTGTAGATGTTACTAAATTTTCGTGTTGGCCAATAGTGAAAAGATAAATGAAAAAGGCACTAGTAACATTATTAGACGACAAATATTTACCTGGTGGCCTACTTACAATTAATTCACTTGTTAATAGCAGCCCGGGGTTACACATGGATCTAATCATATTCGAATGGGGTACTCTTTCAGAAGATAGTAAAAACCTTCTAAGAAAGATATATAAAAATATTATCTTTAAAAAAATAAACACATCACTCTATGACAATTGCAAATATAGCGGGCAATGGAGAGTATGGACATATAATTGCAATTATAGATTCGATATTTTTACTCTAAAAGAATATGATAAAATATTATTTTTTGACTGTGATATTTTGTTTAATTTGAGTGTTGATGAAGTGTTTTCTCATAATGTAAAGTTTGGAGCATGTCCTGCATCTAAAAATCAGGTAAAACAGATTAATTTAGAAACTGGATTTGAGGGTGGTTTGCTTTTAATAGATAAAACTTTCTTAAGAGATGAAACTAGGGATGATTTGATAAAAATTTCCTTATCTACTCCTCCTCATGATCCCTACATTAAAAATAAAAAATGGGAGAGCGATGAGCCAATTTTAAATACTTATTTCTTAAAAACAATAACTAATTTTCATAAATTCACTTGGTTAGATGAAAAATATAATTTCTTAACTGATCGTCTAACATCAGATTCTTTTAAATCCAATAGAAATTACCAACTCATTGGACACAATAAACCATGGTATGGCAACAAGATAGAGGAGCAATTTGACTCCTATGTGATAAAAAATATCATAAAGAATAATGACAGATGTTTGGCCAGAGTAATTTTAAAACGCCTCCTGCATAACTACAACAATGAAGTCAATAAATTAAAGGCTATAGACATTGATATTCATGATTTCACCTGTAAAATTAAGCCTATAATAACAAATGAATAAAGTCGCTATCATAGTACCACATGGTGATGACGAAGCCCTGGGTTTCGGTGGAGTAATACAGAAGCATGTATTGAATGGAGACATTGTTACAGTCACCATATGCAGAGCACCACATGATGAGAGAACCAAGACACAGTTGTCTGATTCACATAAAGCCAAAGAAATCTTGAAATATCAGAATATTAGACACATGCTCATTTCAGAGGATACCATTAGCAACAGGCCGCTAGATCTGTATAAAGCTTTGGAAAAAGAGTTGAGTGATATTAACCCGGATATACTGTATACTACGTTTTGGGGAGACAACCATCAAGACCATAATATTACATATGAAGCAGTCAGAAGATTGGTAAGAGTGTGGGGACCTCTTAAAGTTGGAAGCTTCCTGGTGGGGGAAATCCCCAGCTCCACAGATCAGTCGCCAAAGATTTCTCATAATATGTTTCTACCTAACAAATACATAGAATTAACACAAGAACAGCTCAATTTAAAGATACAGGCCATGCAGGCTTATTCAACAGAGCAAAAGTATATGCCTCATCCCAGATCGCCATATGGCATAGAGATTTTGTCCAGATCAAGAGGCATGGAGTGTGGAAGGGAATTTGCTGAGTGTTTCATGACTATCAGGGAGATAGAGTAATGTATATTCTTGATTTTTTTGATAAAGACAAGCCTTGCCCGGTAGGGATTAAAGAATGTAGCGAACTAAGAGAAAAATATTTTGGTGAATTAGAGCACAAGGGATCAAGCTGTAGTTCTTGTGATGCTCGAATCATAAGAGACAAATACTTAGATATTATTATCAATCAAACAAAACTCTGATAAATCTTTCAAACTGTTCACAAGCGGTTTTCCCTTTATATTTAAACTGGTATTGAGTAACACCGGGCAGTTGGTTTTCTTAAACCATAATTTTAATACTTCATATAAGAAGGGATTATTAGAATCCACAGTTTGAACTCTGGAGGTTCCATCTATATGCACAGTTGCAGGTATGGCAGTTGGCTTCTTGCATTTAAATGTGTATTGCATGTAGGGAGATGCACCTATACCCATGCTGTAAAAATATTGATCAAAATATTCTAATAATATGCTAGGGGCAAATGGTCTGAACAGCTCTCTACCCTTTATGTTATTAATCCTATCTTGCATGTTTTTATCTCTTGGATCTGCTAGTATGGATCGATTTCCCAAGGCTCTAGGTCCAAATTCAGCTTTGCCATTAACTACAAAACAAAATCCATCCTTGATGATCTTATCAACCACTGATTCAATGCTCTGATCTGGTTCTTGAAATCCCAGAAATGCATTATTAAATTGTATGGTTTTCTTTTTATAAAGCAATGCCGCTCCAACGCTTGCACCCCCATCACCAGGGTGAGGAAATATGTAGATGTCGTCAACCAAATTAATCAACTTGCTGTTGGCAGTGCAGTTCAAAGCACAGCCCCCACCTAGCATTATTTTTTTAGAATTATATTTATACAGCTGTTTCTTAACATATGATAACAGTTTATCCTCATATATTTTCTGTGTTGCTGCAGCTATATCAAACTTGTATCTTGTAATAGTATTATCTTCAAACAAGCCCCGGCATCCCCTGTTCAAATAATACAAATGTTTGAAACCATTCTTGAAAATCCTATCATTCACCCTGTTATAAAACCTGTATGGATCTCCGTAAGATGCCATGCCCATCACTATGTATTCCTCTTCATTGGCTTTATATCCAAGCAAATCCGTCATTGCAGAATAAAATAGTCCTAATGAGTTGGGATAATTTATCACATCTAAAATCTTGAGCTTGTTGTTCTTCACAATATAAGTTGACATGCAATTCAGCTCCCCAACTGCATCAATTATGAAAATTAAGCTGTTCTCTGCATTTCCACTGTATGTATACAGACACGCTGCTGCATGTGAATCATGATGGTTGCAGTATTTTATTTCTGTAAGAATACCTAAATTTTCAAGATATTTCTTTGCATTAAAGAAATTTATCTTCTTATCCCAGATAATATTTCTTAAGAAACGTTTGTGTGGCTTCTCATACCACATGCATACATCTGGATTGCCAAACGAATAAGCACAATTCAACAAATCAACACTCAACTCTTTATCATTTTTTATTCTGGAAAATCTTTCTGATTGTGAAGCAAAAACAATCCTATTATTCCTTACAATGGACACAGATGCATCATGTCCTCCAGCGGAAATTCCCCAGATGTTCATAAAATGCCTCTGTCTTTTATTTCGCTATATAGATATTTGGCTAGTTCTTCATGAGCCGCAGCTCTCAAATGACCGCCACTCTTGGATATACCGTATTGCTTGAAACTCTCTAATGCGGAAAATTTATAAACCCCTTCTTCATCATGTTCAAATATATTATTTTTTTTGTTTAATATTTTTTCTGAATTTATAAATGTTTTATCTCGCTCTGGGTCAAGATGGTTTAGTATTGTACCGCTTATGGTATGAGATCTTAATGTTGGAAGAGTTAAAAATTTTAGGTTCTCCTTTAGTAAATAATTTTCAGCTGCTAATTTTGCATAAGTGTTCATGATATAGAATGATGGAGTTCTGAACAAATAATTCATCACACCAAGTAAAAATTGCTCCATGAAGGGATATTGTTTTATAACTGTATCCACATCAAATCCAATATCCCGCATTACTTCGGTGTCAATAGGTTTGAATTGCTTGGGAAAAAACTTGCACAAAAGAGGATATTCACATATATCTATGATCTGTCTGAATGCTTCTTTGAACGGTATGATGTGTTTCAAATACAGTCTAAGTCTGTTATAATCAGTCCAGCCTACAATGACAAATATCTTCTCAGCATCATGTTTTTTTATTATGTCTGGTAATTCTTTAAAAATTCGTCTAGTGATTTCAAAGTTCGAAAGCCCGTTTTGTGCTAAATTATAATAGTTCTTACATTGTAATGAATCCGACAGATACTTTGCATAGCTATGATTTATGTTGTCAGGATTGTTATGATCAAAATCATCAATTGATTCAGCACCAAAAGTGTTGCTGCAGCCAAAAGCAATCAACGTATCAATCATACAGACATTTGTTTACTCTGTTGCGCTTCTTCATGTTATGAATCAATATTCTTTTTGAAATATATTCTAAAATCTTAAGCTTTATTCTGTAATATAAATCTATCATGCTTTACTTATAATGCAGTAGCCAAAAAAAAAGGCAGAGATTGTTATTATTCTCTGCCTTCCCTTGTGCTGTACTCCAACACAAGTACCGTTTAGGATATTATTATTATAATGGAACTGATAATATTTGCAACTAGAATATTTTGCTTAGTTGTACTGCCTGATTAAACTTGGATAATTCTTTATTCTTCAAGCTCTGCACCTGCAGGTAAGAACCCTTGCACATCTAGACCAGAGCCAATGTAACCAGTCTGCTTTTCAGTCATGGTTTTCTTGTCCACAGTGAATATGCCCCACCCGCCTTCAGGTAATTTTCTCACTTTAATATCTGACATAATATATTTTATATCACAAATTAACAGTTGCAACACAAAAGTTAACTGTTAAAATGTATTGTGCTTAAGCTTTGCATCATAGGTGACGGCTTTGTGGGCAGATCAGTATACAAAGCTTTCTCCAAAAACTTTACATGCAGTATACTTGGTCCACAGCAGGAGAAGCTAAAGGAAAAATTTGACTTTTGTTTCATATGTGTGCCAACAAATACCATCGATGGAAGCACGGATCTAACCAATGTGCACGACAGCTTGAACAAGATTGACTCGGACGTCTATATTCTTAAATCTACTGTGCCAGTGGGCACAAGCAGGGAATTATCCAAAGAACATAACATTGTTTACTGTCCAGAATTCTTGAGCGAATCAAAATACTTCAACCCCACCAATTTTGACGGTGATCTTATCAAATGGCCATTTTTTGTGATGGCTGGAGAAGATAAGAACACAAACAAAGTTTATAACTTGTTCTTATCTGTCTTTGGACCATGTAAAAAATATTCTTTTGTTAATTTTGAAACTGCAGAACTAATGAAGTACAGCATAAACAGCTACTTTGCCACCAAGATAGCGTTTTTCAACAATATCTTTGACATATGCAAACAATACAATGTTGATTATAAATTATTGAGGGAGAATATTCTTTTAGATGAACGTATTTCTGCGCTACACACTGCTGTTTTTGAGGAAAATAGGGGATTTGGTGGTAAGTGTCTACCTAAAGACCTAGAATCATTTCTCAATCAAATCAAAGACAGTAAGAACAAGAGTCTGTTAAATAGCGTGAAGCTTTACAGTTCAGCGCATCTTGAAGCCAATTGATTCACTGTTAGGTGAGTTGGATACTTCCTCTTCATTAAAATCTAATATTTTGATGTCATCCAAGACAAACCATGAATCGCCAATCTTGATGCATCGGTTGTGAGTAGAGAACTTTTTTACAGTTCCTTCTGAAATGGAATAAGGCCTACTCAAAGATGGGGTGAATATAATTTTTTTCCCCAAGATATCTGCAGATGTGTATGAATTGCTTTTTGTCATAACCGGCCCAAGAGGGACTCGAACCCACACTGCAACGATTTTAAGTCGTTTGTCTCTGCCATTGGACTACAGGGCCGAATCTTATTAAACATACGTACATTATAACCACAAAACAGACAAATCAATACTATTTCTGAATCAAATAGCCGCCCAAAATCTTTGCTTCAAGCATGATGGTTTCTTGCTGTTTTTCAGTTAACACCAACTCCCCATTAACACTCTCCACAACCAAAATTCCTATGAATTTATTATCCAAACACTTCACACCTGCACTGTAAAATCCTTTCACGCCTCTGCTCAACATGAATTCTCTGAAGCTCTCATCTTTGATTCTGCTGTGCTGCAAATCAGGTATTCCAAAATGCTCTTTTTCCAGTATTCCCCTCAACATGGTGGTGAACACAGTCACAGGTATGTTCTGTATGGTCTTAATTTCTGAAGAAATGCCTCTTCTGCAGGATTCAAACAACAGAGTAATTTTTTGAAATATTCTGGACATGTCTTGAGGATACAACACCCCACCATTGTGAAACCTGCCAATCCAAACTCTGTCAAAATTATTTTCCTCTCTCAGCACCTCCAGTCTTTCATCAATCTTTGAGTTGTGTCTTATGAATTGTGACATCTCATCCTCCTTTCTCCCCACTTGCTGTGCATCATCATTCTTAATTTTATGATTTAGCCATGAAACCAACATAGGGCTCAATATACCAGTTATAAAGGAAATTATAATAAGTGTTATATTGTGTTGCAAATCAACATTAAAAAGTATATTAGATAACATGATGTCAATATTATTTATTTCTTAAAGCTTGAATTTTACTACATAAACACCTAAATTCTAGATGGTTATAGCAGGTTGCTTGATAGTGAAGAATGAGAGCAAGATCATCACAAGGTGCTTAGACAGTATCAAGAATGTCATTAATTTTCTGTATGTACAAGACACCGGATCAACGGATAATACACTGGATGTGATTAAAAATTGGGCAAGCTTGAACAACATTGATATGGATTGTAATGTTGTGCCTTTTGTGGATTTTGCCCACAACAGAACCAAGGCTTTGGAGAGACTGAGACAGCTCACACATGTGGATTATGCATTGGTATTGGATGCAGATGAAGTCATAGACGTTAAGGGCACAATACCAGCACTGGACAAGGATTTCTATTACACCACATGCAAATATGGCAACATACAGTATCTGAGACCATTCTTAATCAGCAACAAAAAACCATTTCATTACTGCGGTGTTCTGCATGAATTTGTTGATTGCAAAGAGACATACACAAAAGGCATACTTGAGGACGTTTACATCATACCATTTACTGATGGACACCGCAGTGATGATCTGCAAAAATTCAAAAAGGATTCTGTAATACTGGAAGAAGCAATTAGCAGGGAGGATGATTTGTTTCTTAAATCCAGATACACATTCTATTGTGCACAGAGCTACAGAGACTGCAACGAACATCAGAGAGCTTTGGCTAAATATTCTTTGAGAGCCACACAAGGTGGCTGGTTTCAAGAGATATACATCTCTTATCTAAACGAAGGCAGATTGAAGCAATTGACAGGTGAGAGCGCACAAAGCATAATAGATTCTTTTCTAAACGGAATAGACACAGACCCATACAGAGCAGAATGTTATTGTGAGGTGAGCAGAATGTTCAGGTTGACCAAGAAGTACAATTTGGCACACATGTTCAGTGAAAGAGGTCTTGCATGCAAAATGAACAATTCTAATTTATTCTCTGAGCCTGAAACCTATGGATGGAGAATTCTGGATGAATACAGTTTGGCTTGTTACTACACATCCAGATTTGCGCAAGGTCATTCGGCTTTGATCAAACTAATTGAAGAGGCTCCAGATTCAGAAAAAGAAAGACTTAGCAAGAACTTATCTTTTTTTACATCCATCCATGCCTAATTTTTTTCTCAACTTGAGCAGAGTCTTCATGCTGCTGCATGACAAAATCTGCATGGCCAGCTTCTTTGTTATGCTGTTGTGTATGGTTTTGTAGTTTTCTAAAGTGATGAGCTTGTAGCGCTCGAAATCCTCTCCCATGTATTATTTATGGGAATTTGGCCGAATTTATTTTTTCTTCTTTTTGGAGGACTTCTTTTTCTTCTTCTTTACAGGCTTGACTTCCTCAATAACTTCTTCAATTTCATCTATTACCACATCTTTAACTTTTTCGAATTTGCTTGTAACGAAGTAAATTAAATCCTCGATGCTGTAGCGCACAGAATCTACGATGTTGAGTAGAGAATATTTCACTGTATAATATAAATCAACAAGCTTATCTTTCATATTATTACTTATGCGGTGCCATTGCATTCCTTATGTTTAATATATAATATATGCAACACCTATGATTATTAACAAGTTAAATACGTCCCTATGAATATAGGTGTAATTTGTGATGTCAATTATTCTGAGAGTGTGTTTCTCTCCAGCTATTTTCACGCTGTGAATAATTTGTTCAATTCAGTAAAATTAGTCAATAACATTGAAGATTTGCATGATGTGGATCTGCTGTTTTGTGGCAACGAGCACTTCATACCCCACAGGGCCATATGGGACAATGATGCCTTCATTGAACAAGCAAACAAAAGAAACATACCTGCATGCATTTATACTGCAGAATACATACACACTTCTTTGTATCCATGGAACAGAGACATACAAAAAAATCTGGAAAAATTTAAATTGTTACATCAAAGAGTCATTGATGTGGACGATTCAATTAAATTGAACAAGAAAATTGCCAGATGTTGTATATCTCGACACTACAAAGATGCTGTCAAAGCACCAGAAAAAAAGCTCAACAAATGTTTGTTCATTGGTAAAATGTACCCACACAGACAAGTGCTGTGTGATGAATTGAAGAAAACCATAGAGCTGGACATAGCTCCACATGGCAGTAGCTGCTGGAATGATTACATCAACACCTTTGCATCATACCGATTCATTCTGTCACCTTACTCCAATGATAGCAACAGTTTCCATTTTAAATTCTACGAATCATTGCTGGCTGGTTCTATTCCTGTTCATCAAGTTTATCACAATACTCTGGATTTTTACACCACTGAAGCATCATACAAAGATGCCATATACTTTAAGAATGCTGAGGAAGTTGCTGAAAAAATATCCAAATGTGATTTGGAGTGCAGCTTCAACAAGCCCTGGCTGGAAGACGAACTAAAGGAATTTTTCAGTGATATGGGTGTTCAAACTGATAAACAATAGTGTATGAACACAAAAGCCCTCATCAAGACTATGGTGACCCTCGCGCATGTTAGCAAAGAGGGACACCTGGGCAGCTCATTATCAATTCTGGACATTCTCCATGTTCTGTATAAAAATTTTATATTCAACAATGAAGATAAGAACGAGTGCAATCGATTCATTTTGAGCAAAGGTCATGCGTCTCTGGCATTGTATGCTGTTCTGAATGAATTTAATTTGTTAACTGAGGATATTAATAACTTTTGCAAATTCAATAGCTTGCTGGGAGGCCATCCATGTGATAAATTGCCTGGTGTTGAAGCATCCACAGGCTCTCTGGGTCATGGCTTGCCCATGGCAATTGGCATTGCTCTTGGTTATAGAATATTGAACAAAGACAAAAGAGTGTTTGTGCTCATAGGTGATGGAGAAATGAATGAGGGCAGTGTGTGGGAGTCATTGCTGCTGGCTGCACATCACAACTTGAGCAATTTAACATGCATCATGGACTACAATCATTCTGGTGACCGAGCTCTCAAACTGGATAATGTTCATCAAAAAATATCTTCTTTCAATTGGAACTGCTTAGAAATTGATGGACATGATCATGAGAATATATGGAACAGTTTGAACCATGTGGACTCAAGCAGACCAACATTTATCATAGCCAACACCATCAAAGGCAAAGGCATATCGTTCATGGAAAATAATCCTGAATGGCACCACAAAGCTCCCACCCAAGATCAAATACAAGCAATACACAGAGAACTGGAACAAGCATAAAATTATGAGAAAGCAATTTGTAGAAACATTGAAGCAGATTTTAAATTCTGATGATAAAACAGTTCTCTTGCTCGGAGACATTGGTGTATTTGGATTTCGTGATGAACTTAAAAACATACCCAACAGAGTTTACAACATAGGAATATTGGAACAGAGCACAGTGGGTGTGGCAGCTGGACTGGCAAAAACAGGCTTGGTGCCTTTTGTTCACACCATAGCACCATTTCTGGTGGAACGTTCCTTTGAACAGTTGAAAGTGGATTTTGGATATCAAAAATTGAATGGTAATTTCATTAGCGTTGGCGCCTCTTATGATTATGCTGCACTTGGTTGCACTCATCACTGCCCAGGTGATGTGAATGCTTTGCTTGGCATACCCAACATGCAAATTGTCATTCCAGGCACTTCAAAAGAATTTGACTGCTTGTTGAGAAGTGCCTATGGCAATGGTTATCCAACATATTTCAGACTGAGTGAAACAGAGAACAATGCAGACGTTGATATTACATTCGGCAAAGGTTCAATCATTAAAACTGGCAAACAAGCCACCATAGTTTGTTATGGCAATATGCTGCAATCAACACTGGAAGCATGCAAAGAAAAAGATGTAACCATCCTGTATTATACTACCATTGAACCGTTTGATGGTCAACTGTTATTGGATAATTTTAATAGCAAAATTATAGTCATAGAACCTTTTTATTCTGGAAGTACTAATTTTCTAATAAACAGAGCACTTACCGGCAAAGAATATTGCATCTTCAATGCAGGTGTGCCTCGTCAATTCTTAACAAATTATGGCACCAAAAAAGAGCATGACAGCTTCTTAGGTCTAGATTTCATCGGTTTAGAGCATACAATAAACAGATGGTTAACCTGCTGAATAATGAAGCCAAGAGTGTGGTGGACAGTGTAGACTTTGCACCGCTAAAAGATAAGAATGTTTTGATCACTGGTGCATCTGGCCTCATAGGACTGTACCTGGTTGCAACCTTGAACCAAATCAAGGAGAAATACAACATCAATGTGACCATATGGACCAACAATCCTATACCAGAGTATTTTGCCCCAGTTCTCGGTTCCAGCAAACACATATGTGGTGACATAACAGATTTAAAGTTGTTTGAACAATTGTCCAATTATGACTGCATCATTCATGCTGCAGGTTATGGTCAGCCATTGAAATTCATAAAAGATAAAATCAAGACCATTAAAATTAATACTGAAGCCACAGTTAGATTGCTGGAGCACTTGAACAAGGATGGTAAGTTCCTATTTGTCAGTTCCAGCGAAGTCTACAATGGCATAGATCATGACAATATCACGGAAGACATGATGGGCAATACCAATACCAATCATTTTAGATCTTGTTATATTGAAGGTAAGAAATGCGGAGAATCCATTTGTCATGCCTTTACAGATCATGGATATAACATTAAGATTGCCCGTCTCTCGCTTGCCTATGGACCAGGTACAAGAATGGATGATGATAGAGTGTTCAATACTTTCATAAAAAAAGGGTTAACAGAAGAGAATATTGTTCTTATGGATCATGGCACTGCGGTACGTACATATTGCTACATTACTGATGCAGTGGAGATGTTGTGGAACATTTGTCTGCATGGCAAGTATGTTGTTTACAATGTGGGGGGCATGTCCAGAACATCCATTTATGATCTGGCTGCAACCATTGCCAAGAGTCTCAGGAAAGGAATCATACTGCCTGAATTTCAGCAACCCTTGCAAGGCAACCCCAGGATTGTGAATGTGAGCTGTTCCAGATACATAAATGAATTTAAGAAAGAGAAATTTGTGCATCTTAACACTGGCATTGATAAAACAATAGACTGGTACAAACTACTGTCAACATGAACACCGTAACACCTGCTCAAATTGAGCGCATACTAGGGTTTGAATTGCTCCCACATATAAGAAATAGATTAGTCACATGCAATCTGGATTACTATGATCTAACAGAAACCGAATACAATGATTATCTCATTGACGTGATCAGTGTATTGACCAGAGATATTACTCAATCTGGTGAGCACAGAATAACTGAATGGGAGAATGGGTGGGGAGAGAATTTGAAGAACTTTTTAAACTCAAAAGATACCTTTGATTTGATACCAAAGTATCACAGCAAACGAAAATATGTCAGGTGGATGAAGCAAATCATAAGCCCTGTAAATAAGAAATTTGATTACAACATTCATACCATATTTGTGGACAGTATCATGAGTCATTATCTCAAAGACTGCTCTGCCATATTTGAATTTGGCTGTGGGCCAGGTTATCATTTGCTTAGATTAAATGATGCAATGCCAGGTAAGAACTACTGGGGATCAGATTGGACACAAGCATCACAACAAATTATCAAAGAAATAAACAGCAACACTGGAACAAATATCAATGCAGTTAATTTCAACTTTTTCTCGCCCAACAGAGAATTTGTTTTTCCTGAAAACTGCGGCATCTATACAGTAGCTGCCCTGGAGCAAGTTGGGGACAAGTTCAAAGATTTCGTTGATTACATATTAGAGAAAAGACCTGCCATATGTGTACACTTGGAGCCAATTGACGAATTGTTAAATAAAGATGAATTGCTAGACTTCTTGTCAATAAAATATTTCAGAAAGAGAAATTATTTGAATGGCTTCCTGCCATATTTGGAGCAGCTGGAAAAATTAGGTAAAATCGAAATCATAAAGAAACAGAGAATTTTTACTGGCAGCTATTTTATTGAAGGCCATTCTCTGGTTGTTTGGAAAGTGAAATGAATTTAAGTTTTGAAGATACACCCTTGGATGGTGTGAAATTAATAAAACCTTCCTGTTATGAAGACCACAGAGGGTGGTTAACTGAGAGCTACAATGATGAGGTATTTGCCCAGAATGGCATGCCATGCAAAGTGTTGCAAGAAAAACATTCTTTCTCTCATAAAAATGTCATGAGAGGCATGCATTTTCAAAAGGACCCACATGCACAAGGCAAATTGGTGAGATGCAGCCATGGTAGTATTTTTGATGTGGTGGTGGACATAAGACGCAATTCTGATACTTTTGGCAAATGGTTTGGAACAGAGCTATCGTCTGAAAACAAACATCAATTGTATGTGTCTCCAGGTTTTGCTCATGGTTTTGTAGTGTTGAGTGAAGGAGCATGTTTCAGCTATCTCATCACACATTCTCATTTCAACAAACAACATGATGCAGGTATTAATTTTAATGATGCAGCAATTGGCATACAATGGCCGGTCAAAACAGAGCACATGATAATATCAGACAAAGATAAGAATTTTCCTCTGCTAAATGACCTGGACGGGATTTGAAATTACTCTGCGGGACTAGGATTCGAACCTAGAAAGGGTGATCCAAAGTCACCAGTGTTACCATTACACCATCCCGCAAATGAGCCAGTGGAGGGACTCGAACCCCCGGTGTTTGTATTCCGCTTTACAAAAGCGGTGCTGTCGCCGCTGAGCCACACTGGCATTGATTATATATTAAATTGTTACTGCATTTAATCTACCGCATATTGATATTATTGTTGCACTGCACTCATTTGCAGCCATAATATAGGCATGTACACAGTCTTCTTCAGCATCATATTAATCACTAGCTCCATTGGTGCATTTCTTCTGTTCAAAAAGAAGAAGACCAAGCGAATACGATAGGAGGTTATTTTGCCTCCGTCGTCTAACTGGTTAAGACCCTACACTTATAATGTAGTCGCTCTAGATTTGAGCATAATGTTGGTTCAAATCCAACCGGAGGTACCATTTTCAATTGCACCTGTAGCTCAGCTGGATAGAGCAATGGTTTTCTAAACCATTGGCCACAGGTTCAAGTCCTGTCAGGTGCGAGTTTTTTGATATATACTTTACGGGCAGATACCGAAGTGGCCAAACGGGGCAGACTGTAAATCTGCTGGCTTGCGCCTTCAGTGGTTCGAATCCACTTCTGCCCAATTGCTCGGTAGCTCAGCGGTAGAGCGATGCACTGTTAATGCATTGGTCGTAGGTTCGATCCCTACCCGAGCAGCCCATACATTTTACGGGCATTAGCACAGTCTGGTAGTGCGCTAGCCCTGGGAGCTAGATGTCGCAGGTTCAAATCCTGCATGCCCGAATATATGGCCATGATGAACAATGTGTAGAATCTGACAGCCTTGGTGCCAATGCAAGTGCCATTCTTTTCAATGCTGAAGCCACACAAACTGGCAACAACATTGTTCAATTCTTGATAGATGGTGTGACCACTGCAGCACGTGTTGCTAGTAGTTATAACGGCAAACCTTTTGCAGTGTTGTTGAAAGATGGCAATGGATCTTATGCATACACTCTCAACACAGCACAAACTGTTCAAACAGTTTCTGCATTCAATGGTTTTGATTCCATAAGCCCAGAGAAACTGAGACTCTGGAATCTGAACGGTTAATTGGTTGATTGTTCATAGAAAAAGAGGCCTTCGGGCCTCTTTTTTTGGTCAAATATATAAAAAAAGACTAGTTTAACTAGCTCTGAATAGGGGAATATACAAGGTTTGCCCGTTTAATAACACAGGGA
>Ga0247840_10001485_pt1 | contig 45996 bp, 25 predicted proteins | sample LaCruzMarch2015__FD_192404 | JGI IMG/M metagenome (GOLD analysis project Ga0247840, IMG submission 192404) | Freshwater microbial communities from meromictic Lake La Cruz, Castile-La Mancha, Spain - LaCruzMarch2015_17m | ecosystem: Environmental > Aquatic > Freshwater > Lake | place: Spain... | reverse complement strand
CCAGGACGCCGGTGGCGGCCAGGACGCAGGCGTCGTTGGTGGAGGTGTCGCCGTCCACGGTGATGGCGTTGAACGAGCGTTCGACCGCGGCGTGCAGGCAGCCATCGAGCAGGTCGGGTGTGAGCGCTGCATCGGTGGCCAGAAAGGCGAGCATGGTGGCCATGTTGGGGCAGATCATGCCGGCGCCTTTGGCAATGCCGGTCAAGGTCGCGGTACGTCCAGCAAGGTCGAACTGCCTGGAGACCAGCTTGGGTACCGTATCCGTGGTCATGATGGCGCGGGCGGCAGCGGGCCAGTTGGCGCCGTCCAGCCGTCCCAAGAGCCCCGGCAGGGCGGCGGCGAAGCGGTCGACCGGCAGGTGCTCGCCGATGACCCCGGTCGAAAAGGGCAGTACCCGCTCGGCGGGCGCCCCGGTCAGTTCAGCGAGTGCCTGACAGGTGGCGGCCGCGTCCAGCAGGCCGCGGGCGCCGGTGCCGGCGTTGGCGTTACCGGCATTGACGAGCCACCAGCGTGGTGCACCCGCGTGCAAGTGGGTGCGCGCCAGCGTGACTGGTGCGGCGCAAAATGCATTGCGGGTGAACACCGCGGCACACTGTGATCCTTCCGCCAACTCGAAGAGAACCAGATCATTGCGGTCGCGATAGCGGATGCCGGCCGCGGTTGCGGCCAGGCGGACCCCGGGTACCGGGAGGAAATGCAGTTCGGCTTGCTCGCTCATGGCGCGGCCTCAACCGACCTTGCCATGGCAGTGCTTGAACTTCTTGCCCGATCCGCAGGGACAGGGCTCATTGCGGCCGGTCTTATGGCCATCGCGCACGAAGGGCTGAGCCGGCGCGGCGCTCCTGTCTTCCCGCTCGGCAGCGTCATCCGGCGTCGTATCGCCGTCGAAGCCCCGGAACTCTTCGTGCGTGAACGCGAACTCGTGCGCCGGTGCCGCGTGCGGGGCCAGGGCGAGCGACTCCTCCTCGGGTTCTACCCGAAGCTTCGCCAGGGTGCCGATGACCTCCTGTTTGATCTCCTCCAACATGGCGGAGAACATCTCGAAGGCTTCGCGTTTGTACTCCTGCTTGGGGTTCTTCTGGGCATAGCCGCGCAGATGGATGCCCTGACGCAGGTAGTCCATGGCCGCCAGGTGGTCCTTCCAGTGGGTGTCCAGGGTCTGGAGCATGACCGCCTTTTCGATCTGGCGCAGGGTTGCGGTGCCGATGCGCTGCTCTTTCTCCGCGTAGCGCTCGGCCAGGGTGGCGCCGATCCGCTCACGTAAGGTTTCCTCGTGCAGTTGGTCGTCGGCTTCGAGCCAGCGGCGAATGGGCCAGTCACCGCCGAAAGTGTCCGCCAACGCGCTTTCCAGGCCGGCCGTATCCCACTGCTCTTCCAGGCTCTGCGGCGGGATGCAGCTGTCGATCACGCGCTCCAGGATATCCGCGCGCATCGCCGCGATGGTCTCGGACACATCGGCGGTGTCCATCAACTCGCGGCGCTGGCCATAGGTGACCTTGCGCTGGTCGTTGGCGACGTCGTCGTATTCCAGGAGTTGCTTGCGGATGTCGAAGTTGCGGCCCTCGACCTTGCGCTGGGCGTTCGCGATGGCCTTGGTGACCCAGGGGTGTTCGATCGCCTCGCCTTGCTGCATGCCGAGTTTCTGCATCATACCCGCCACCCGGTCGGAGGCGAAGATGCGCATCAGGTTGTCTTCCAGCGACAGATAGAAGCGACTGGAACCGGGATCGCCCTGGCGTCCGGAGCGGCCGCGCAACTGGTTGTCGATCCGTCGGGACTCGTGGCGTTCGGTGCCGACCACATGCAGTCCGCCGGCGGCGATGACGGCCTCGTGGCGCTGTTTCCATGCGGTGCGGATGGCCTCCTGGTCGGCTTGCGGGCCGGCTGCCTCCAATTCGGCATCGAGGTTGCCGCCCAGCACGATGTCGGTGCCGCGGCCGGCCATGTTGGTGGCGATGGTGACGGCGCCGGGGCGACCGGCCTGTGCGATGATTCCGGCCTCGCGTTCGTGCTGCTTGGCGTTCAGCACCTCGTGCGGGATCTTGGCCTCGGTTAAAAGCTTGGAAACCAGTTCCGAGGTCTCGATGGAGGCCGTGCCGACCAGGACCGGCTGACCACGGGTCACGCAGTCGCGGATGTCCTCGGTGACCGCATCATATTTTTCCTTCTGGGTCAGGTAGACCAAGTCGCCGTGGTCCTTGCGGATCATCGGCTGGTTGGTGGGGATGACCGCCACTTCGAGCCCGTAGATCTGCTGGAATTCGTAGGCCTCGGTATCCGCCGTGCCGGTCATGCCCGCCAGTTTCGGGTAGAGCCGGAACAGGTTCTGGAAGGTGATGGAGGCCATCGTCTGGTTTTCCGGCTGAATCGGCACCCGTTCCTTGGCCTCGACCGCCTGGTGCAGACCCTCGGACCAGCGCCGGCCGGGCATGGTGCGTCCGGTGAACTCATCGACGATGATGATCTGACCGTCGCGCACGATGTACTCGACGTTCTTCTGGAACAGGGCGTTGGCGCGCAGGGCCGCGTAAACATGGTGCATCAGCACGATGTTGCCGGGGTCGTAAAGACTATCGCCTTCGCGTAAGACCCCGATCTCCACCAGCATGTCCTCGACTTTCTGGTGACCGTCCTCGCTCAGGAAGACCTGGCGGGCTTTCTCATCCACCGAGAAGTCGCCGGGGCCGAAGTCGGGCTTGCCTTCCTCGTTGGTGATCGGGTCCTGGCGGGTCAGCCGCGGGATCAGGGCATCGATCTGGCGATAGAGGTCGGTATTGCCCTCCGAGGGGCCGGAGATGATCAGCGGCGTGCGCGCCTCGTCGATGAGGATCGAGTCCACCTCGTCGACGATGGCGTAGAAAGGCACGCGTTGCGTCCGCTGCTCGGCGGTGAAGGCCATGTTGTCGCGTAAATAGTCGAAACCATACTCGTTGTTGGTTCCGTAGGTGATGTCCGCGGCATAGGTCTCTTTGCGGCTCACCGGGCGCAGGTGGCGGTAGCCGCCGCCTGCTGGTGCCTCGAACCCGGGATCATAGAGATAGGAGGCCGTATCCGGCCCCATTCCGCCCGAGGAGTTGATCACCCCGACGGAGAGACCCAGCGCGTGGTAAATGCGGCCCATCCAGGTGGCGTCGCGGCGGGCGAGGTAGTCGTTGACGGTGATGACATGGACGCCCTTGCCCGGCAGGGCGTTGAGGTAGGCGGCCAGGGTGGCGACCAGGGTCTTGCCCTCGCCGGTCCGCATCTCGGCGATTTTGCCTTGATGCAGCACCATGCCGCCGACCATCTGGACATCGAAGTGGCGCATCCCGAGCACGCGCCGACCGGTCTCGCGGACCACGGCGAAGGCCTCGGGGAGCAGGCTTTCCACGTCCTCGCCGGCCGCGAGCCGCCCGCGGAATTCTTGGGTCTTGGCCGCGAGCGCCGCATCGGAGAGTGTCTGGACCTCGGGCTCCAGCGCATTGATCCGACTGACGGACTTGAGCAGCTTCTTGACCAGCCGCTCATTGCGGCTGCCGAAGACCTTCTTGAGCAGGTTACTGACCATCGATGGGAAGAGATGCCGTGAGGAAAGTCCCGGAATGATACCGGAATTCGGCGATGCCCGCTGAGCCGGGGTCAGCCCAGGGTCTTTGTCGAATCCGCGTTTCGCTGCGCCAGACGCAAAAGGCGGCCTCGATCAAGATTCCGGCCACTTGAGCTCGCAGGGTGTGTAGTCAGGCCATCCTGGCCTGACACCGTCAGGGCTGGAAGCCCTGACTACGCACGCCGCTGGCCGGGATTACGATCAAGGACCAAAAGGCCGCCGGCCGTTCGGGCCGGCGGCCGCTGCGAGTGGTTGCTGGGCCGTGAGCGATCGGGTCTAGCTGGGATTATCCGGATTCGCCGCGACGAGCACCGATGGTGATTGTCTGCCGACAAACTGGATCGGGTTCAGATGCTCGCCGTTCTTCAGGACCTCAAAGTGGACATGGGGGCCGGTGGCGGTGCCGGTCGCTCCGACGGCGCCGATTTTCTGTCCCTGGCGCACTTGCTGGCCTTCCTGCACCAGATTGGCCTGATTGTGGGCATAGCGGGTCGCGTATCCGTCCACGTGACGCAGCTCGATCATGTTTCCGTAGCCGCTGCGCCGCCCACTGAAGGTGACGAGTCCGTCAGCCACGGCCACGACCGGCGAACCAGAGGGCGCGGCGAAGTCGACGCCTTGGTGAAACAGACGGCGGCCCTTGATCGGATGGATACGAAAGCCGTAGTTCGATGTGATATATCCCGCCCGAACCGGCCAGCCCGACGGCACGGACTTGGCGGTGATATCCCGCTCCATGATCGCCTCTTCGAGGATCTCCAGCTTGCGCTTGCGATCCTTGAGCAGGCCGACCACGCTTCCCAACTCGCTCGCGATCTCCTTGATGGTGTAGTCCCTGGCCAGCCCTTCTTCAGGCCCGCCCTGGGGTGGGGGATTCTGGAAATCGAACTCTTCGGCGCTCAGGCCGGCCATCTCGACCAGACGTTCCCCCAGCGCATCGAGCCGCATGAGTTCGGCCTGCATGTTCCCCAGGCTGGAGGTGATGGCGTCGACGTCCGGTGCGTCCGTGTCATCATTCGCTCTGTCTTGGTTCGGCGTCGTCGGCAGGGTCCGGAATCCGACGGCCAGATCGCTGGTCAGGGCTGGGATAGTGGCGTATCGGCCGAGCCAGAATCCGACGCCACCCCCGGCGACAGCGAACAACAGGACCGCAAGGAGTGCGACAACTGTCTGGCCGCGAACGGTTTTTCTACGATCGAGGTGATACATCAATTGACCTCTGCTGCGTGGTGAATCGGCATAGAGCCGGGTTTATACTACAGATGCCCTGACGAGGCGACCGTCGGGATGCACTTGATGGTTGCGCTGGATCAATCATTTAAATTATTGAATAGAGCAATACTCTGGACTGCTATGCCTGCTAAACGCCCTGTTCGACTTCGTTCCGTGCACGTTCGGGATCTGCTCACCGGCAGCCCGGCAGTCATGCACGCCCTGGAGTGCCAGCGCCGGGAGGACGGTTTGCTGGCGCGGGTGCGTGATCTGCTCAACCCTGGGGCACGGCCGCATTGCCTCCAGGCGACAGCCAGCGAGGACACGCTGACCGTAACCGTGGATGCGGCCGTGTGGGCGACCCGTCTTCGCTATCTGGCGCCTGAGTTGGCGCAGGGCCTGGCATCCGCGGGGATCACCAGGGTGAAGATTCGGGCGCGCCCGAGCGACCAACGAAGGGCGCGGCAGACCACGGGGCGGGTTGCCAGGTTGACCCCCGCGGTCGTTGCTCACCTGACGGCCAGCGCCGAGCATATGGCCGATGCGGGGCTTGCGGAGGTCTTTCGGCGCCTGGCGTCCCGCCAGGGCGTACCCCCGATCGATCCGGACCGCTAGGCGAGTGCCAGCGGCTGGGCGTAGCTGATCGGAGCCCGTGCCCCATCTTTGAACACCGCCTCTTCCCAGGCCTCCGAGTCTGCGACCAGCGCACGCAAGAGTTCGTTGTTCAAGGCATGTCCCGACTTGTAGCCCTTGAAAGCGCCGATCAGGGTGTGGCCAAGGAGATACAGGTCGCCAATGGCGTCCAGGATCTTGTGCTTGACGAACTCGTCCTCGTAGCGCAGGCCCTCCTCATTCAGGACCCGGAACTCATCGACGACCACGGCGTTGTCGAGACTGCCGCCCAGCGCGAGGTTCTGCGCCCGCAGTGCCTCGATGTCACGCAGGAAACCGAAAGTGCGGGCCCGACTGACCTCCTTGACAAAGGATGAGGTAGAGAAATCGATGTTGGCGCGCTTGGCCCTGGCGTTGAAGGCCGGGTGGTCAAAATCGATCGTGAATTCCACGCTGAAGCCGTCATAGGGCTCAAACCGTGCGTACTTGTCGCCATCACGCACCTCAATCGGGCGCTTGATGCGGATAAAGCGTTTGGCGCGATTCTGTTCCTCTACCCCGGCGGACTGGATCAGGAACACGAAGGGGCCGGCGCTGCCGTCCATGATCGGTACCTCCGGCGCGCTGACGTCGACGTAAGCGTTATCGATCCCCAAGCCCGCGAACGCGGACAGCAGGTGCTCAACCGTGGAGATCCGAACATCGCCGTTTACGAGGGTCGTCGAGAGCCGGGTGTCCCCGACGTTGTGCGGACAGGCGCGAATCTCGACCGGCTGGTCAAGGTCGACCCGCCGGAAGATGATCCCGGTATCAGGGGCGGCGGGACGCAGTGTCAGGTAAACCTTGTCGCCAGTGTGCAGGCCCACGCCGGTTGCGCGGATCACGTTCTTCAGCGTGCGTTGTTTGACCATCGTTCGGCCCCCCTCGTCCCAAGACCGCAAAAGGCTGCGCCGACCTCGGCGTAGCACCCTAAATGACGCCCGAGCAGATTCGGGCCTGAGACAAGCTTAGGGTTTTCCCGGAACTTTATCAAGTCCTGAATGGAAGATGCTGCAACGTCTTTGTTTTTTATGTAATTATCACTAGCGGGATTTCCCTGGGTGGCCGCTGCGCTCCGCCCGAGACGAGCACCTGCGGCGACGCCGGGATCCGCCGCGGGCCGACAGCGTCTTGGATCAACAGCCTCGAAGCCGAGTTTCGGATTCCGGCAAGATGGTGTGCCGGCAGGCGCAACGGCCTTGGTCAGGGTTCCGGCCACCCGTCATCAGGGCTGCGCAGGCGCTGCTGGGTCCACCGGTGGGAAAGATGAACCCGGCAGATTGCGCCGGCGCTTGTCCAGGCGGGAACGATCGGCAGTGACGACCGGAGCAAGCACATCCAGCGGATTGCTCCGCCGGACGGTGCCGGGCGATGGTCGCCGTTGCGGCGGAGCCTTACCCGAATCGATTCATCAGCTCACTGTACTGCTTGGATATGACTTCCCATCGGTACTTGCTGCCGGAGATTCGCTTCATCTCTGATCGATTGGCTGCAATTGCCTCGTCACTGAGACCGAGAAGTACCTTCTTCAGCGAGGCGGCATCTTGAAAGAAGAAGGCTTTGCCTTCAGTCGTCTCGCGATTGGTGGCGACGTCAAATGAGAGAATGGCTTGCCCCAGACTCATCGCTTCGACCAGCGACGGCGCCGTACCGCATCTGGAATGCGAATGAATGTACAGGTAACCGTTGCCCCTGACGAAATCAAGCTCGTCTTTCGCGTAGATCGCATCGAGCAAGATCATGTTGTCGCGGTTGCTATAGCGCTTCTTCAATTCCTTGCCATAGCTCGATACGTCCCAGTTGGATACGACAACGAGCTTGAACCGATCGAAATCCTCGAAGGCTTCCAGTAAGAGGTGGATGTTGTTGTCGAGTTGTGCACGAACCACGCTGACGGCATACTGTTCCTTGACGAACGGATACTTGGACGCCAGTGCAGCATGGTCTGCGGCGATCTTGGTCGCGTGATCTCCACCATACCGAATCACGATCGAATCGGCATCGAAGTTGTCTTTCAAACTGCCCCTGTACAACTCGTTGTCAACGATATTGACGTCGGAGAACCGTGCCGCAACCCGATGGTTGAACTTCGCCCACTTTTTTTCGAACCAGGTGAGCTTCTCTCGCTCCCATTCATTCAGCCCGCCATGATTCACCAGCACTTTTGCTTTGCTGAGGAACTTGAGAGGCGTCATGTAACCAGAGCCCACCGGACTTAGATAGAGGATGATGTCCGACCTAGCCAGAGCCATGACATAGGTGATTAGGTCATAGAAGATACCTTTGAAACCATTCGCCTCTATCTTAATGTAAACAAGCTTTGCCCCATGGTATTCCTTCGGCTGCTCCGGATATTTGTGGGCATTGCAATAGACGGTGATGTCGAACTCATCGGCCAGATACTGGCAGAGAAAGTCCGCCAACGTTTCGAATCCGCCATACCTCGCGGGAACGCCATGCGTTCCCACGATGTGAACTCGCGGTTTCTGCGAGATCGGCTTAGAGATATCCGGCATAGTAGTCTTTCAGGTAGATAGCCAACGCCTGCCGCCACTCCTTCATCTGATTCACACCCCGAAGGTCAAGCTTTTTCGTCAGCAGTCGCTCTGACGGCGGCCGCTCGGCGAAATAGATGTCTTTGAAGTGATCCGATCCGACCGGAGTAATCTTGATGTCAGCTTCCTTGCCGAGCAGCTTGACCAGATCCTGGGCGACTTCAAGGCGACTGGTTTGTCCGCCGCAGACGCAGTTGTACAGACCCCAATACTCTTTGGAGATCAGTTCTTTCACTGTCTTCGCGAAGTCGTGAGTGTAGGTAGGAGTGCCGTCTTTGTCGTTTACGATGAACAACTCCTTCCGCCCTTCCTTGATTTGTTTCATCAACTTCTGGATGAACTTCTTGTCTTTGGCGGGGCCTGCGCCCATCATCCATCCCGCACGGCAGACCAGGTAGCGTTGTGCGTTCTCGACGACAAACCGTTCCCCCATGTACTTAGAGCGCGCATAGACGCCCAGTGGATTCGGGGTATCCCAGTCGTCATACAGGTCCTTCTTGCCGTCGAAGATGCCGGCGGTACTAATATAAAGTATTGGAATATTCAGGCTGTTGGCCAACGAAACCGCGTTCTCGACGGCGAGTGTGTTGGTATTGTAGGTGTCGTCGGCATTAAGCTCGCAGAATTCAAGGTCGGTGTAAGCGCCCAAATGGAAGAGATAATCCGGCGCAAAGGCCTTCACGTCGCGTTTGTATGCCTCGAAATCCCGGAAATCCAGGAAAGACAGCCATGTTTCGTTGACGTCTTTGTCCGTGCATTTCAAATCAAAATCTTCTTTGAACTGGGCGTAGAATGCCTCGCCGAGCATCCCGCCGCATCCTGCGATATAAATCTTCTTTTTCATATTCACACTCGTTAGTTGGAGGGTTCTGGGCAGAATCGGGTGACCGCCGCTCCACGGGCGCCGACGGCTCCCTGACGGGACGCGTCACAACAAAAATTCGACACCGGGTCAGGATCGATGGGTGATCAATTGCTCCGCAGTGTCCGCCGACGCACGCCCTGAGTACTGCTCGATCACGCTGAGATAGAGCTTCAATAGTTCGCTGTTGTGTTGTTCAAGTGCGAACTTTGCTTCCAATCGGCTTCGCGCGGCGGTGCCGTAACTGCGTCGGAGGTCCGGATCAGCCATCAAACGTGTCAGGCATTCCTTCAGTGCTGCACGGTCGCCTGGTGGGAATAAGAGGCCGGTCTTCTCATGCAGCACCAGTTCGGGAATGCCCCCGATATCGCCGGCGACCACCGCTTTTCCATGTGCCATGGCTTCCAGGATCGACATCGGGCAGTTTTCGTACCATTCCGAGGGGACGACAATCAGCGATGCGTCACGAATAGTGTTTTCCAACGTGCTGCCTGATAGGTGTCCAAGGTACTTGGCCCTGGGATAGCGTGCCCGCAGGTCGTCCTCCATCGGTCCAGTCCCGGCGACGACCAGCGGCACCTGCTCGGCGATCCCGGCGTGTGCGGCAAGCAGCGTCTCCACGCCTTTCTCCGGCGTCAAGCGCCCAATGTAAAGCGCATATCCCCGGTCATGATGCGAAGCCGAAATCTCACTGCAATCCACACCGTTATAAATCACTTCGACCCGGTCTTTCGGAAAGCGGTGCCGGGTGACGGAGGACCGCATAAACTCGCTGGGTGCGATAAATCGGTCGACTTGTTCGTAACTTCCAAGCAGGCGCTGGACCTGGGCCTCCGCATACAAGAGCAAACTCTTGCTCAGCGAGCCGTCAGCACAGCGATGCTTGATGACGTTCGAGAAGCGGTTATCGAGGCAGTCCGAGCAAACCTGACCATTGCGCAGGCGCGTGTAGGTGGGGCAGACCGGCTTATAGTCGTGTAACGTGAGTACGACGGGTATGTTCCGCCGCTTTGCCACGCGAATGATCGATGGGGTCAGTTGATGGTAAATATTGTGGCAGTGAACGATGTCCGGCCGTGTCTTTTCGATTAGCTGTTCGAACTTCTTCACGGCCTCGGGCGAATGAATCAGACTGAGTGCCGTACCGATCCTGGTGATCGCGCCCAGCGGTTGATCATACAGCCGGTTCGGACTGAAATACTCAGCATAGACACTCGGCAGGTTACGTGAGTCCTGCATCGCAAAATCAATGACATCGAATCCTGCTTCGATCAGGAAGGCACGCTCCTGAAGCATCACGACTTCAGCGCCACCTTTGCGATAGAAGAACTTGTTTGCGAGAAGTGCTCTCAAGTCTCTGGATCCTGGTTCGGGATAACCGCTGAAACATAGTAGCCGCGAAGCGTCGTCAAGGATGATAGCGCCGATGCGGGTGACGGGCAAGACCGTTACGGGGTTGCGCATTGGCATCAAGACCGCAGCAAGAGACCGACGGCGTTGGTGTGATAGCCGGGAAAATCCGTAGCGCGTGCAACCGACCGACGCGCCTCAATCGCCATGGCGGCAAGCGGTGACTGGTCGGTACTGCGGACGCGACGGTAAGTGCCGGATCTATAGCGTCGGCGCGACGGTCGACCAGGTCACGATGTGGCGGGGTTGATGACCGATGCCGAAAAATCTTCGGCCAGAGTCCCCGTCCGGGCTGGCGAGCGGCAGGCAGCGATGTGTTGTCACCTGCGCCGAACTGGCCCTTGCGCTCACAAGAAGAAGTCAGCCGATCGCGTCGCCGGAAGGCTTCAAACACTGTTTACGGTCGATCTCCAGTGACATCCTTGCCGTTTTAGAGGTACAGTTATGCTCGGACCCGTACTCCATCGCGGTTCAAACTCCAGAGCAGTCTGCGCTGCATCCGGTGGTTTCCTGGTAGTGATTAGCGATAACTTTCAGTGCGTTAAGTCTCCTTATGAACGCTCCTCCGTGCTTGTTCGGCTCGCCAGCCAGATGCCGTTGCGCACACTTGGCCGCGTTATTGCTTGTTGGGTTTGAGGCATACCCATCGCCGGCGATGGCTGAGTTACCGCTTGAGACACTCAAAGGTCTGCATCCCTACGCAACCGTCGCTGTTGCTTATGACACCAATCCCTTGCGTCGTTCTGATGAGGCGTCTCGCGTGCCTGCGACAGTACCGTCAGCGCTCTACCAACCCGAGGCAGATACCTACACGACGCTTGCCGCGGGATTTGACACCCAGATCAGTCTCGGGCGCCAGAACCTCTTTCTGAACGCTCGAATCTATCAGGTGCTCTACGACAAGCTCGCCGAGTATGACAACACGGGGGGCGATGCCGCGATCCGCTGGCAGTGGGTCGCAGGAAGTCTCTGGGAGGGGAATCTTGGCTATACATTTGTCCGGCGGCAGCGCGACTTCGCGAACGAGAATGTTCCGACCAACGACATGATCGATCGTAACAGGGTTTATGCAACCGTGCGCCGGCTGCTCTCTCCCCGCTGGCGGCTCGGCGGGCTTGCAAACCTGAACACCACCGCTTTCGACGAGAATGTCGATCTAAATCAAACGCTTTTTGGTATTGGTGTCAATCTCAACTATGTAAGTCTTGCCGGGAGCGTATTCGGCATCGAGACGCGATACTCTGAGGGGCATTACTGGAATGTGGAGGATCGCGACTACGCGCAAGTGAACATCGGCCCGACCGCGGAATGGAAACCGACAGTCAAGACGCTGATCAAGGGTAACATCGAGTACGAGACTTTCAGACACGAAGTGCTGTCCGAGCGTGATTTCGAGGGTTTGGTCGGGCGCATCAGAGCAACTTGGCAAGTCACCGGGAAAACCTCCATCGACGCCTTGGTCTGGCGCGACTTCAGCAATCTGGAGGATGAGAGTGTCAGCTTCGCCATTGTCGATGGCATTAGCCTGGAGCCCACGTGGAGGATCAGCACGAAAACGACCCTGCGCGTTCTCGCAAGTTTTCAGCGCCAGGATTATCAAAGTTTTCAAACTTCCGACGACGTCTCCGAAAATGATTCCCGAGTCGATGACGTGACAACCGTCGGGATATGGTGGGACTGGAAATGGAAAACGAATGTCGGATTATCGTTGGGCTATAGCCTGGGGTCACGTGAGTCCACACGATTACTCAAAGATTACGACTTTCAGAATGTGCAGCTTGCTTTAACGATCGGTCTGTAGCGTCGATAGGCGCCGTGGCGGCTTGCGATTGTCGGTCACAGTATGCCGTCGGCATCGGTCATTGTGGGTTGCAAAGCTGATTAGGAGCAAGAAAATGAGTTCGAGGCGTACCGAGAATGAGTCGCCCGCGTTCGATATGCCGCGGGCGGTCGCAGTGAGTGATACTCAACCTCCGATAGCGACCGGCCGGCGGCCGACTTTGTTATGGGTCCAGACCGCAGACCTGAACCTCATCCTTGACGCTGCAACATGGCTGACGACGGCACAAGCGCTTCGCGAGAATGGTTGGAATGTATTCCTGGTGCAGCCGACATCGGATGGCTCGCCGATTGCGATGCGCGACGGATTGCTGCTGGTTCCAAAGCCGGCGACCTACTTCCTCGGGCAGGTCTTTTTCCATTGGTCGATCATGCGCTGGCTCTTTCATCGTGACGACATCGACGTCGTGATGTTTCATGAGCTGTCAACCGTTATGCTGTTGCCTGCCCGTTTGCGATATGTCTTATCGTCCCGCATCCGTCCGCTATTTATCATGGACGTGCGGACTCTGTTTATGGATGCGGTCACACCGCGTCTGCGAGACCGGCTCCGCGGTTATTACTACCGGTATACCTACCGCTTGGCGAATCTATGGGTCGATGGCTATTTGGTTATCACCGAGCAGATGGCTTCGGCACTGAGCATCAGAACCGAACGCCTTTTTGGTGTATGGCCGTCCGGCGTAGATCTGGGCGCGTTTCGCTCTGCCCTGGAAATGCGGCGCTGGCCCTCCGGCGACGAACCGATACGGCTGGTTTACATCGGCACACTGCGCCACGAGAGAAATTTGTCGGCGCTCTGTCGGGCAGTACTCGAAGCCAACACGCACGGCATGAATTTTCAGCTTTCGATCGTGGGTAGCGGCAACCAGCAAGCGGAACTTGAGGCTCTGGCGAGCACGACATCCGGAGTCGTCAGCGTCGGTCCTCCGGTTCCGCATCGCGAGGTTTGGAAGGTGCTTGCCAATGCCCACGTTGGTGTCTTACCGTTTCCGGACGAGCTGAAGTTCCGCGTGAGTAGTCCGATCAAGCTATTCGAATATATGGCTGCTGGAATGCCGATTTTAGCGACCCGCGTGGTCTGCCACACTGATGTCGTAGGCCAAGATCCCTATGTTTTCTGGGCCGAAACCGCAGATCAGTCAGCGTTGGTGGACGCGCTGAAACAGGTGTGGAGCGGACGCGACATGCTATCTGCATTAGGCCGAGAGTCCAGGAGTGCTGCGGACCGGTGGACGTGGCAGGTATCAGCGGCGAAATTGCAAAGTGGACTTGAACGCGCTGTAAGGGAAAAGAAGGTGCGCACCTGATGGCTTTTTTGGAAACAGAAAAAATGAAACAATCTTTTGACAGCGGCTATTTTCTTTTTTCATTGGACACGGAATTCGCCTGGGGGCACTACGACTACGACGATATTCGCGCTCGTCTGTTCTCGCCCGATGGTTCACGTGAGCGGCGCAAGGTCGAGAAAATACTCAAGATTCTCAATGAATTTGGTATCGTCGGGACTTGGGCGATTGTTGGGCACATGTGGTTTGATCGCTGCATGGACTGTGAGGTCTGTCCGATTCTTGAATGGCGAAATCGCTATTCCTGCGCGGACCAAATTATCGGAACTGATCATCCCCTGTGGTATGCCCGAGACATGATCGAGGGGTTGCTTAACAGCCCAAATCCACAAGAGATCGGTTTTCACGGTTATACCCATACACCCTTCAGCCAGGGAACAATGAGCACCGAGGCGGCACGGATTGAGATTAACGAAGGGGTTCGGGTGGCAGGGCTGAACGGTGTCAAACTCACGGCGATGGTATTTCCGCGAAACCGTATTGGTCACCTCAATCTGTTACGGGAAGCCGGCTTTACCTGCTTTCGCGGCGCGGAAGTCTGGCCGCGTGCTTACTATAGAAAGATAATCGGTAATTTTCTTCGTCATTTCAACCACTATGTCTCTGTTCTCTCAACGCCTCAGGTTTATCTACCATCCATTGATGACTCCGGGCTAGTCAATCTACCCGCGTCGCGATGGTTGTTTGGGCTGAATCGGCGGGTCGATCACGCCTTGGATTCGATCGGTTTGAGTGAGTTGCGTGTCAACAGCATGATCCGTGGTATCCGCCGTGCCGCGCGAGAGAAGAAAGTCATTCATCTATACGCTCATCCCTACGAATTTGAAAATGAACATGATTTCGATAAACTTCGCCGTTTGGCAGCTGCCGTGGCGGAGGAAGTGGCGCTTGGGCACATGCGTTCCGTCGGTATGACGGAAATGGCGAACATTTTTATTGCACGTGCCAAGTGATCATACTTCCCTCATGCCGGCAAGGGGCTGTCCTTGGATCAGTAACTGTTTAGTACGGTTCCAACAACCTGAACCCCGTTTTTTGTGAAGCGTTCAGCGAGTTTCCGCACATCACGTTCGCGCGTCCGGTTCCTGCGGGCGATGATCAATGCACTACCTGACGCCAAAGCGATCATCTCTGCGTCAGAAAACGTGACACTTGCCGGCGTGTCAATAAGTATGATGTCGTAGTACTCCCGCGCCTTTTCCAGGAACACGGCCAGCCCATTGCGAGTCAATAGTTCAGACGGGTTGGGCGGCGTTGGCCCTGAGGTGATGAGCGACAGGTGACTCAGATACGGGATTTGCCTGACGACTTCTTCCGGCGCGAATCCGCATAAGAGTCGACTCAACCCTGGATGCTGCGGCACATTGAAGTTGATGTGTTGTCTTGGATTTCGAAAGTCAGCGTCGACCAGAAGCGTCCTCAAGCCCGCCTGATCCAGGCTGATTGCCAGATTTGCGGCCATATGGCTGCGGCCTTCTCCAGGCGCCGGGCTGGTAATCGCCAAGACATTTCGACCCGGTCGTAACCAGTGTGACACGAGTCGGCTACCGAGTTTCCGTAGCGCCTCGGCATAACTTCCGAGCGGACGTGTCAGCATCACGAGATCTTCGCTCAGCGTGAATGACTTGGAGGTCGGGCTAAGAAGTCCGAACTGCCATGCCAGCGCTTGGGAGAGACCTTCCGCGTCGATCAGGTTCAGATGTATGCAGCACTCGCCGAATGGCAACCGCAGCGTTGCCTGCTGTTCGAGCGCGAAATCTCTGTTTTCAGCGCTGAGCAATTCCAGCATGACCATGATTTCGCCAAGTTTCCGCTGCGAAAAACGCCCGGCCACCAAGTCGTGATTCGGACCCTGCAACTGCACCTCAGTCAGCCACTGGAATTCATGGGCCTTGTCCACAGGTACATCCAGCGCAGGTGTGAGATCGCTCACGGCGGCGGTGATATCGCTTGACGAAGAACTAGAAGATGCTTTCATTGACGTAAATCACATCGTTAGCCTGAATTCGCTGGGTCAACTGTGCGGAAAACTCTTGTTCGGTACCGTCGCCGGACTTGCGTCTGACTTTGATTCCGCGTTCAGTCCCCTTGTCGGTGAGTCCGCTGGCGACAGACAACGCCTGCATAACAGTCATTCCCCGCTCCAGGCGATAGGCCCCAGGCTTATTGACCTGTCCGTAAATGTAGAAACGCTCCATCCTCGGGACGAAGATCCTATCTCCATCCGCGACCGTGGGCTCGGGCGTCACGGCCGAACCCTCCAACAACGAGACCAGATCGATGACTCGGCCGCGGCCGGCCCCCTCATCCTTGCGGGTCACGATGGCGACCTCCCCGGCTTCCTCGCCGAGTCCGCCGGCCTCTGAGATCAGGTCCATAAGAGAACTCCCGCGTGTAATGGGGTACACACCCGGCTTCTTGACCTCTCCTAAGACCGACACCCGCTGACTTTCATATTTATCCACGATGAGAGTCACTTGGGGAGACTTGACGATCTTCTGTTCCTTCAACAGCGACTGGATCTTAAGTTCGGCTTCTCTGCCGGTCAGTCCGCCTAAGGACACTTCACCGATGATCGGAATGGTGACCCCCCCGTTCTCCGCGACTCGGGCGACCGTACTCAGGTCAGCATGTCCGTAGACAGTCACGCGGATGACATCGTTGGCGCCCAAGCGATACGACTGGTCAGCCAGAGCACCCAGCGACAAAACAAAAAGAAGCACGGTGAGCGCCGAAATAATGCTGTTGCGCCGCATCTCATTCTCCTGTATCAGCAGACGACAAAACCTTAAAAGGACTGAGTCCATACCCGCAACCTGCTGCTGCATTCAAGCCTTCGGCAGCCCGCCAAGGTAGCCGGCATCTCCCAGCCCTGCGATGCCTTCTTTCCCGCGGACCCGGCGATCCGCTAACTCCCAAAGCATCACCAGTCCAAGCGCAAACACCAATCCCCCGATAAAGGCACTGGCAACCTTGAGCGCCTTATTGGAAGGCAATGGCTCGGTTGGAGCGACTGCCGGACTCAGTACGGAAATGTTCGTTTGGCCGAGTTCGCTGTGCATCGCATAATCGCTATACACCTGAAGCGCGCGGTCATAGCTGGTTTTGGCACTCTCAAGCTCGCGCAGCAACGGCTGTAATCCGTCGCGCAGTTGCTTCAATTCAAGTACCTTTTTTCGCTGAGTTTCCTCGGCTTGCTGTGCTGCCTCGGACAAGCGCCGGGTCCGCACCGCCTCCGCGCGAGTCGCTGAGACGATCCGCTCAGTCTCGGCGATCAACTTCTGCTGTAGGCTTTCGACCTCCGCCTTGAGTTTGACCAGCTGTGGGTGTCGCTCACCCAGCGAAGTGGAAAGATCGGCGAGTTCTCCTTCTTTGCGGGACAAGTCGATCTGCAAACTATTGATCAGGTCGTTGCCGATGACTTCCGACGCGACACCGCCCGCTCCTGCTGGACTATCCGCCTGAGCGGGTCCGTCAAGCCGGCTCTCCGCCACCCGAAGACCTGCGTCCGCCGCCAGTTTTTCACGCATCAGTTCGTTCAAGTGCTCGGTTTCGACATCGAGTCGCTCGTCGGTCGCGATGATCCCCATCCGCGCCTGATAATCACTGGCTCGATTTTCCGCACGTTCGAGATTCTCCCGGAGTCTGGCAAGCAACTTATCGACTGATTCGGCCGTTTCCAGCGCGGGCGTGCCACCCAACTGTTTGACCGTTTCGCGGTAAGCGTCAACGAAGGCGTTGGCCACGCTGGCGGCGGTAGCGGGATCAGGGTCTTTGTACCAGATGTCGATCAGTCGGGTCTCAATACCGACCGTAACCTCCAATTGCTCCAGCAACGTTCCGACGATCCAGTCTGGAAATGCTTCAGGAGGCGCGTCGGTGCTGTCGAAGCGTTCCCTCCACAGCGGCGAGCCGGACAGCTCGAGTAACGCTGACACTCTCTCAGCGACTGGGCGACTCTTGATGATATCCATCTGCGTGGTGAGGTAGCTGGGCTGCATGCCAACCGGCAGCAACTCGCCGGCGAGTTCTCCCTCCAATGGCTTGCGATAATCGAGCAGGATCGTCGCATGTGTTGAATAGGTGACCGGATTCAGCGTACCCAGAAACAAGGCTGTCGTTGCTGCACCGATTGGGAGCAGCAGCACAAGCCACAGCCGGCTCTTCAGGATCTCTATCAGTGAACTGATCGTCATGGCTCTCTCGTGATCTCAAACAGTCTTAACGATGCAACCGCAACGAACGCGCAGGTCACATGGGTATTGGTTTGATAGAAAAAGGATCACGCATCAATCGCGATCGAATCGCCCGCGGATTTCGGCGAACTGGATCGTCGCGGACACGAAATTTCTTGTAGCAATAAAACCTGCGCTCTGCTGAACGCGTCGCTCGACAGCCGTCACTGCCATGTCCTATTGCGGGGTTTCGCCCCGCCACTGCGGCAACGACCGCCCGGTAATCTCTTCGACCAATCGAATTTCTTCCGCCAAGAGCATGCGCAATCCTTCTCGAGTTGCGGCCGCTACCGGTGGGATCCGTGCTTCCGGCGGGCGACGATTCAAATGCCGGTAAAGCGATTGCAGCCCGGCCTTCTGTGCCGCGCGCCAGACCCCATCGATACCCATAAGGCGCACCAAGTCGCGAGCAGCACGCCGAGCACGTTCGAGCACGCGAGAGCGATGGACATGACTTTCATTCGAGCGCCCCTCGACTGCATTCGAGACGTGTCGATCGTCGACATCAAGAAACCGGTATACCTGCTGAGCGACCGCCTGTGGTTCGCGATCGATTTCTTCCTGAAACAAGACGAGCATACGGGACGCGGGAATATGCCTGAGCCAGCGCAGCAGGTGAGTTCCGTATCGACTCTGTTCGAGGTAAAGCGGGTTATTCGCGAGGCCGGCAACAAACGAGATGTCATCGCCGTGGAAATTACCGAGCCGTACTTCGTGACGGTGGTTGGAAACTGCCCGTTCGACCGGATCGCGCAGCAACACCACCAGTTTAGCTTCCGGCGCATAGGCTTGCAAGCGCTCAGGCACGTTGGCGTCGATGAAGTAGGATGGCGAGATCTCGCCGACCAAGCACCCCGGACGGTCCTGGGGAAACTGCTCCTCATACCATTGATATCCTCTCCCAAAATGATAAGAGAAGAAATCGAGCTCTTTGAGCTTGCTCAACGCGACCTGCGGGTGATCGAGCAAGATATCGTAGAGCCAGGTCGTCGCACATTTTTGGACACCGATACCTACGAACAACTGTCTTTTCACGATCTGATTACCATCATCAGGAACTAGCTGATTCTTAGTCAAGTGGCGCTGCCGCCCCTGCTACACACCTCGTCTAGCGCGAACGGACCATCGGTCGGTCACTGACCGGGCCACGGCACGGCGAAGTTCGCACCGCTGGGAGCCGGTGCGCGGCATGCGGCGCTCCGTTGGCGGCACCTTTTCGTCGTGCCTAGGTGACCAACCCGGTGACGTTAGCGTAAGCCTAGCATGTCGCGCCGCCTTGCGCATCGGTGCGAAGGGGTGCGTGCTCTGCGGGGCCTTGATGACGGTTCCGGCCACGGAATCTCTTAGGGTGGACAAGCGCGGCGCAGTCCACCAGCGGCGGAGCGGGATTCGGTGGACTGCACTAGCGCTTTTCCACCCGGCCGGAAGGATGATCCAGGCCGGCTGCGGCCCCGAGTCGGGGCACGCGCGACGCGCGATGGACCATAGATCCTCTTGGCGGCGCCGCGCTGGTTCGGACATCCTGCTCACGCGTCACGCGTCACGCATTGCCGCCGCTGTCGGGGGTGGTTTGCGCTCCGGCGCATGGGCCGACAAATCTTTCGCTGGGGCCGCCCGTCGTTTCTCAAGGCGGCAGCGCTGTACTTGCTATTCGGCGTTGCCGCCAACGACAGGGGCCGCGGCCATGCTTTGAGCAGTACTGTTCCGCCACTTGCTTATTGACCAGGATCCGCGTCGTTACTGTGATGATCCGAAAAGGGACGTTGTTACTGATGTGAGAACGCGATCACACTGCACGAAGCAGCTGGGAAATTAACGAGAACCGCGTCACGACTCCCGGGGGAGTGCTCCGCTATAGTTTCGCCAACGGTGGACAGCAGTTCATCGACTCAGCAAGACGTAAAGGGAGCTTTGCCGACATTGTTCGGCAAACTAAGCGTAACTCAAACGCCCATGGGGCACCAAGATGAAAACCCAGCAGACGATCTCCATTTCCACCGCGAAGCTAAATCCGGTATGTCGGCACACACGGCTCTTTCATGCCATGAAGCTGCTGTTGCTCGCTGGGGTAGTGGTTGGTGCCAATGGCGTCATCATTGGCACTGCCGGGGCCGCGGTAGACAGTTGCGGGGCGCCGCCGAGCACCTTGGCGACCGGTGCCGCTACATTCTTGTGGCAGAACTGCGCGACCGGAACTTGGACGCTGTCGACGACCGGCGGGCGCAGTGCGACCAATTTGACCTATATCGGTACAGTGACGGGCGCGCAGGCGGCGGAGTCAGTCGTCAAATCGTCGATCGAGACAACCGATCTATTGGATAATAGCGATCCGTCGATCATCCAATTCCTTTTGCTTTCCAAAGGAACGGCCAAAGATGCTTTTGATTTCAAGTTTCCGTCTGGTGCGCCGGTGTGCGTTAACGTGACGGCGCCGACCGGCGTTCTGCTGGTCGGGCCCAGTCGGACGCCGGTCAGTTCGCCCGTGGATCTGCGGACCATGGGGCCGTGCGGTCATCCTTATCTGGAAGACGCGGATACCACCGACAGTGTGGATACCGAAGTTGATTCCGACCTGGGCGAGCGGCCGTTCCCCCGGATCACCACCGGCCCGATTCGGGTCAGCGGCACCGCCGAGCAATTCTCAAAATATGACGTGATCGAGGCGAAGTCGTCCCGCTTCAGTTGGATGGCAACAGTCCAGGCGATCAATCCGGATACCGCGGCCTTGCGTATCCATTCACCGTTCGGCTACCAGGGCTATGCCGATGCAAACCCCTGCGCCTTCGGCAGCGGCATGCCCTTCAACGGCACCGGCCCTGCCACCACCGGCTGTGAGGTCTATGCCGGTCACTGGCTCTATGCCCCCGGCAGTGCGTTGCTGAGCGCCATCACCGCCACCACGACCTCCGTCCAGGTCTCCGACCCGAGTCGGTTCACCGCCGGCCGCTATATCGTCATCTATGACGGTGGTGCGGGCGCCTTCCTCAATGCGGAACATGCGCGCGTCACCGCGGTGAACACCGCGACCAAGACCTTGACCCTGAGCACTCGCGGCATGAAATCGACCGCCCGATCGCATCCGGCGGGCGCGATCGTCGCCGAGCATGTCATCGGCAATGGCGACGCCGGCGAGCCCGAGATCTGGGTCTACAACCACAGCACCACCTGTCCGCTGGACGCCAACGGCAAACGCATGAACCAGATCATGGCCGAATGGCTGGCCGCCAACTACGACAAGGATCAAAACGGCAAGGCGACAACCGCCAAGATCGCCGGCGTGATGTTCGACACGGACTTCCATTTCATCATGGATTCCTATAATAAGAAACCGGATGTCAATAACGATCTGGTGCTGGATGAGGGAATCTCCTCCACCGGTGTCAACCTCTGGGGTCAAGGGCTGGATGACTTCTATACCATCTTGCGCGAGCGTATACCAAATGCGCTGATCGTCGGTGGGATGACCGAGTCCCGCGGCTTCACCTCGCTGAACGGCAACGATATGGAAGCCTGGCCCCAGCGGAACATCGGCAGCGCGGCACCCGATTATCGGGAGATCGACGGCCGATTGTCGCAGTATAGCATGCTGATGCACCAGGGCAATATCGGCCCCCGCTATTCGCAGACCATCAATCGGGTGTCGACCCTGCGCTATGAGTATTACGATACGCCCGGAACCAGCAATGCGCCATTCCGCTTCAGCCTGGGCCTGACCTTACTCGATGACGGCTACTACGCGCAGGAGAACAATACCGGCGTGGGCGACCCCTGGTGGGACGAGTATGCTGTCGACGTGGTGGCCGGCTCGCCGACCTTCGGTCGGGCCATCGCCTCGAACCCGGCGAACGAGGCACAGGTGCTCCAGCACAAGGGCTGGATGGGATTCCCGCTGGGGCCGCGCTATCGCATCTATGACCCGGTGGTCTTTGCCCCCGAGCGTAATCTGCTGACAAACGGCAATTTCGACACGAACGTGACCGGCTGGAGCGGGCTCAATGTCTCGGTGACACGTGAAAGCGGCGCGGCCAACGTCATGGAGGGCACGGGTGCGCTGCGCATTAGCCCACATAAAGTGTATGCGAAGACGGAGGCCGGTGCCGCCGCCAAGGGTCCGACGCTGAGCCTCCAGAGCGGAGTTCAGTACACGTTGGCCTTCGCCGTGAAGTCCAGCGCCATCCGCACGATCCAGGTCGCGGTGGGCGAGGAAACCGAACAGATGACGATCCCCGCGCAGTGGAGCCGGCAGGTGTTTACGTTCACCGCCCCGCGCACCGGCAATTTCCAGGTGAAGTTCAACGTGGGCCGCGAGAGCACCGATGTGTGGGTTGACTCGGTGTACCTGTTCGCCGGCAATGCCGATGTGTTCCGGCGCGACTTCGACAACGCGGTGGTGGTGGTCAATGCGACACCGACCGCACGGACGGTCGATCTTGGCGGCACCTTCCAGCGCATCCGCGGCACCGGACAGGATCCCGTCAATGACGGCGCCGCCGTCACGCAAGTCACCTTGCCGGCCTACGATGCCATCGTGCTGGTTCGGCCCTAGGAATCGCTGTTGAACTGATCCGAGGCGAATGCTGCCACCCCGGCAGCATTCGCCATCGGTTGATCCACCCGCGGTCAGCGTCCGCACGTCTCTTTCCGCATCCTGCCTTCGCTCCGTCCTCCCGCGACTTCCAGTAATCCTTGCCGACAGCCTTCAGCGCAAATAGAATCGCGCGTGCGGCAGGTAACGGGCTTGTTCAGGACCAGGGCCGGCATCGGAACCGGTGCCGGCGGATCGCACTCCGGCCGGACGGGCGTGGAAACGAGCGGGCACGAGTAGCCGCTGTCTCGAGCGCGGGCCTAGCGTTTCGGCAGGATGACGACCAGGGAACCAGTGGCCGCGCGAGACAGGGACGAACGCTCAGCATGCTTTGGCCAGGATGGCGGGTGGTTCCCGGCCGGCGCTTCCCCGCGGGAGTAAAGCGCCTACAGTTTGGGGGCCTCGAATTTCCGGGTTTTATTTAGGGGGTGGTTCGTTGGACTGGACTTTAGCGCGACTGCTGCAGTACATGCGTTGGCGGGGGCGGGAAGAGTATCGCTCCGTGCGGCGACGTTTGAGTCTCGACTATGCGCGGGTTGCTTATTGGCTCCCAACCCGTAATCCGGATTTTCTTGGTATCGGCGCTCCAAGGTCCGCGACCACTTGGCTATACCAAAGGTTGTCGTTGCATCCCGGAATCTGTCTGTCGGAAAAGAAGGAAGTGCATTTTTTGAGTATCCCCGAAGGCAAGGGAACTTATGTTTATGGCCCCGATGTGGGTCATTTTATTCGCCGACCCTATGATCTGAATAATCCACACCACTGGCGCTGGTACCGAAGTCTGTTCGGCAAGTGCGGCAACAAAGTCTGCGGCGAGATTACTCCGGTCTATTCGGTGTTGGATGCCGACCGGATTGCTGTCGTGAAGGAGCATCTGCCGGACCTGAAGCTGATTTACATCATGCGCAACCCGATTGCGCGGGCTTGGTCCGGTGTCAGAAAGGAGCTTTGGTGGCGTTTCCATATGCACCCTCATGAGGTGTCGAGCCCTGAGGCGCTGATGCGCATGGCGATGCGTCCGCAGGTACTTGCCTGCGGCAACTATGCGGACGTGATTACTCGTTGGGAGACTCATTACCCAAATCGCATTCTTTATCTCTTCTACGACGACATCATGGTCGACGCGCAGGATGTGTTACGGGGAGTATGCGATTTCCTTCATGTCGACAGGGGGCCGCTCGAAACTGCGGGGGGGCACTCCGAGCGTGTCAACGATGTTCCGACGGACGATATTCCGCCGGCCGTGCGCAGCGCCCTGGCGGCGTACTATGCGCCTCAGTTGCCATTCCTCGAACAGAAATTCGGGCGGTCATTTTCCCACTGGATCTAGGAAATATCAATGAATCCCTGTAGCACGACAGCGCTATTGAAGACAGTTGGCAAGCGCATCCTTCGCGTCCCTTTTTGCAGGCTCCCCGAGGGTTCGCTGAAGTTCAAAATGAGGGCGGTGATGGCAAAGTACCTTCGGGGTATCCCGAACGAGTTTCTCGTCAACCCCGGGGACACTGTCGTTCTGGTTGGCACTCATCGGATCGACACGGTGATGCTCTGGTCCTGTCTGGTCGGCGGCCGCGGAAAAGTGCTGGTGATCGAAGCCGTACCCGACTACGTGGAGAACATTCGTCGCAATCTGCAGCATCACTTGAATTGGCCGCTGAACAACGTGACCTATGTGGTCAAGGGGGTTGATTCAGCGAAAGGCCGAAAGTCGATTCAGATCGGCGAGCGTGCCGATTACAATAAGCTGGCGAATCAAGAGATCGATGATGGATTGTCGGATGAGGACTACGTTCGCGAAGTGGAGATCGATATTGATACGATCGATAACATCCTGCTTGAAAATGGAATCAGGAGAGTTGACCACTTACATATGACCATCAGCGGAATGGAAGTCGAAGCGCTGAAGGGTATGCCCCAGACCTTGAAGATGGCGGGCATTCGCATGGTCATCCGCTCGCTGCATAAGAAGAACGAGGAGCCGCTCTACGTGCAGGTGACCAAAATGCTTGAAGAAGCGGGTTTCGCAACCGTTTTGGCGCGGAGTTCAGCGAAATTCGCGGGCCGGGATATTTTTGGTAGCAAGGTCTAGTTGACGATGGCCTAGGCTATCGTCTCGAAAAGGGTTGGACTGGTTTTCTGACGCTGTCGGAGGCATGCCCCAGCCCCGTTCGGTATTACGATATAAATTCTCGCGGATTCCGGATAGGCGTCACTCAGCGACGAAAACAGGGTTGCTTGCCGTCCTGAGTGACGAACATCGTGTCCGATCCGTGGGATGGGCAGCCGGTCGCCTACGACCCTTGGTTCAAGACCCGTCGGCAATCTGGGTTTCAGGTTGCCGGCGGGCCATCCGTTGCTTCGCTGCGAATGCAACTCAGCGGCGAGTCGGTGCAGCCTAGGGCGGCGTACAGGTACCGAAGCTTGGCAAGCTTACCGGCCCGCTGAGCGGGATCCGATTCGACCCCGCCAGCACCGTTGCGGTGCCGGGGGCGGTGACACTGAAACACCCCTGGCCACCCGCCGGCAGGTCGAAGTCGATGCCGTCCTGCGCGTTACCGGTCACGTTGAATACGAAGTCGGGCGGTAAGCGATCCGATGACTCGATGGAAACCCTGGACAGGTTGGTGAGTGCAGGACTCGCGGTCAGGCTGCCGCGGAACGTTACCGTCTGGCCGCCCCCGGTTGCTCTTAGGTGCCACCTGGTGGTTCCACAGTCATTCCATAAGAAGACGCCTGACTCTCTGGCCTTATCATAGACCAGGGTCCCGCAGGCGGGAAGGGTGCTGCCGCTGTCGTTGTCGACAATGGTCGCGGTCGCTGTCACCGCCTCAGCGACGCTGCTGGTCAGGTTCAGGCTGAAGGTCTCGTCGTTCTCAGGGAGCGCATCGTCAGTGATCGGTACGGCGACGGTGCGCTGGGTTTCGCCGGCCGCAAAGGTCAAGATACCGGATGTGGCCGTGTAATCGCTGCCGGCCACGGCGCTGCCGTTCGCTGTCTGGTAATTCACCTGCACCTGCTGACCGCTGGCGGGTGCGGGTGCTAGGGTGACGGTGAAAACCGCCGTCCCCGCGGCCTCGGCGGCACTCGGGTTCGAAGCGCTGACTACCGTCGGGCTGGTGGTGCAGGGGCCGAAGTCGGGTAGGCTCACGGCCGTCCCCATCGGCAGGCGCGTCGCTCCGGCCAGAATCACCTTGTTACTGGGAGCGGTGAGGGTGAAACACGCTTTGGACCCCGTTGCGAGATTGAAGTCGAGCCCGTCTTGCCCGGTCCCGCCCATACTCATGACATAGTCTGGTGGCGGCAGCAGGTCGCCGGTTTCGAAGGAGAACCCAGTCAGACTGACGAACGGCTGATCGGCGATCAGGCCACCCCGATAGGTCACTGGCTGGCCGCCCGCCGTGGCCCGCACATGCCAGCGGTTGGTGTTGCAGTCGTTATATATCAGGGCCACCGACTCGGTTGCCGCGTTGTAGACCGGGGTACCGCAGACGGGCAAGGCGGGCGCAGTGTCGTTGGCCAGGATGGTGGCGGTGGCGGTGACCGGGCTGCCGACGCCGGTGAGGTCGAGGCTGAACTGCTCATTGTCCTCCGGGAGGGCGTCGTCGATGAGCGTGACCGCGAGGGTGTGCTGGGTCTCGCCGGGCAGGAAGGTCAGGGTGCCGGATGCGGCGCTGTAGTCGCTGCCGGCCAGGGCGCTGCCGTCGGCGGTCTGATAGCTGACCAGGACCGACGCACCGACCGGTGGTGCGGGGCTCAGCGTCAGGGTGAACTCGGCAGTACCCGCGGACTCATCCACCGTTGGCGCGGTCGCGCGCAGGACGTAAGCGCCGCCGCTGCCGGAGCCCTCGACCAGGCGGTGAACTTGGTCGACCGGTAGTCCGGCAAAGGTGTCGACGGTGCCGCTGGGCCAGTGCACTTCGAGTTCGACCGCGGTGTTGCCGGCCAGGCCGAAATGGGTGCGCACGGCATCCTGAACATAGCGGTGGACGCCATGATTCTGCTCACGCATCTGTACCCGGCCGTCCGGCGTCGTCGCATAGATGACGGCACCGATGCCATCGCGCGTGGACGTCACCCCCTCCAGGTCGAGTTGCACCCAGTGATTGCCGTTGCCCTGATTGCGAAACAACTGCTGTTCGGCGGCGTAGGTGAAGGGTGCGGGGTAGCGGCCCTGGCTGACGAACAGGTCGAGGAAGCCGTCCTGGTCGTAATCCACCAGGGTGACGGTGTCGGTGCGGCCGAGCACGCTGCCGGCTGCCCCGCCCGCGTTCGGCGCGAGTCGAAAGGTGCCGTTGCCCTGGTTGTCGAACAGCAGATTGGGCACATTGGCGGCGCGGCCACTGGCGCCGAGATAGACATCCAGGTCCATGTCGTTGTCCAGATCACCGGCGACCACCGAGCGGGCATAGGTGCGCACCGCGTTGGCGTCGTTAGGGAAGGTCTGGGCCGTGGTGCGCAGGGTCAGGGCGCCCGCTTGATTGAGAAAGAGGGAAGGGGCGGTGGTGTTGCCCTGATCGAGGCGGACGGACCCGATGGCGGTCGGTGCCGAAATCGCGTCGGCCTGGGCCAGGAGATTGACCTCCCGGCCGGCATTGACGACGCGCACCTGCCACGCGTTGGCACTGAACCCGATATAGATGCCCGCGGTGCGGCTGGCCGGCAGGCCGAGGTACGCGGAGTTGGCGGCCGAGAGGGTGAAGCGCACGCGATGCGGGTAGAGATTGGGGCCGCGCAGCCCGACATCCGAGTTCCCCGGCGGGGCCACCGCGCCTGATCCGAGGAAAATGTCCGAGCGCTCGGTCTCCCAGTCGAATTCGACCACCACGTTGCCGGGGGCGGTGAAGGTAAAGCCTTTTTCGTCCGTGCCGGGGGAAAGGAACGCATGGATCCGGTCGTTGGCGGGACCGATGCGGATCGCCGAGGACGCGTCGGGCGGCGTCACGGCGCCGAATACATCGGGGTCGAGGTCGCCGTCAAAATCCCCGATCGCCAAGTCCAGCAGATAAGCGTTATAGATGCCGCTGCCGATCACGGGACGCAGATCGGTGAACGGCAGCGTGGACATGTCGTAAATGTGGGTGACCCGTGTATTACTGCAGATCAGCGCCGGCTCGCCGACCGGCCCCAAGTGCGCGGTCATCATCATTTGACAGGTGTCGGCGGCGAACCCGGTGTCGAGCCGGGCCTCGACGAAGGTTCCCGCGAGCTGCCGGAATACGGTCGAGGGGTATTGCTCGGGAAGTGTTTTCAGGGCGCCGATGACCGCATCCAGGAAACCATCGGAGTCGAAATCGACCCACAAGGGGGTGCGCGAGCGGGCGCGTGGGTTATCAATGCCGTACGCCTGGGCGGCTTCGGTCAAGAGCCCGCCGCTGTTGACGAACAGGTTGTTGCGCCAGGTCTCGTTGATCTCGGGCGCGGTGGCCGCCTGGCCGGCGCCGCCGCCGCTGACCTCGAGGAGGTCCTGATCGCCGTCATTGTCGAAATCCGCCCAGGCGACGCCGTGGGTGTCGTCGTTGTAGTGCGCGGCGGCATCGACCACCGCGGAGTCGATGCGGTTCACGAAGGTGCCGTCACAGTTGTTACGGAACAGGCCGGTCGGCGTGTATTGATGCATGCCCAGCCACAGGTCCGGGCAGCCGTCGCCGTCGAGATCGCCCCAGGCGGCTCCCCAGGTCTCACCGGCGCTGTCGATCACCGGGCGATCGGTACCGTCCCTGGCCTCGATGAATTGATCGGCAGTGAGGGCGGCCTGGGCTCCCGCCGCAAGCTGCAATAGCGCCGCACTGCCAACCAGCAGCCCGTAGCGCTTGATGACGCGTCCCGGCGCTGCCGCGGTAAACGGCCTGGCTGAGACCCTTCGTGGTTCTGACGTATTCATTGCTGTTCTTCCCGACGCAGTGAGGGCGTCTTGCCTGTTCGGTATAACGTTCGCAGGACCGGGTATTGCGGCCCCGAGTTCTTCCAAGACAACTGAAGCGCGTCTGCAAAAACGATACTGGGCCAAAATTCGTCGTTGATCATCGTCTCGCCCACGGTGTTCGAACCGGTGCTGATGATGACCTGGAAAGGATTGTTCGACCGCACCGATGAGCCGGGCGGATCACAAGGTCATGCGTGATTGACGATCCATCGGCTGCCGTTCGCAGGGTTCAAGGCCTGCCGGCCCGCAGGGGCTGGCAGGACCTTGGTTAGCACCTCAGGGTGCCGTCAGACCGGCTACTCAGGGCATGGCCCGAAGCCGGGCAGGCTGACGGCACTGGTCACGGGGACCCGATCAGACCCGGCGATCACGGTCGCGCCGACCGGTGCGGTCACGCTGAAGCACGCTTGCCCACCAGCCGGGAGGCTGAAGTCAATCCCGTCTTGCGCATTTCCGCTGACATTCATAACGAAGTTCGGCGGCAGCCGGTCCGTTGACTCGAACGAGAACGCTGACAGGCTGGCAAAGGCCGGGGTGGCGGTGAGGCTGCCTGCGAAGCGGACGACCTGGCCCCCGCCAGTGCCGCGCAGGTGCCACTGGTTGGTGCCGCAGTCGTTCCAGAGGAAGACCGCCGTCTCGGTCGCCTTGTTATAGGCCGGGTTCGGCGCGCCGCAGGCCGGCGGTGTCACCGCGGTGTCGTTGTCGCGGATGGTGGCGGTGGCCGTGACCTCGCCGGTTTGGGTACCGGTCAGTGTAAGATCGAAGGTCTCGTCCCCCTCGGTGATGGCATCGTCGATGACCGGCACCGAGATCGTCTTGACGGTCTCGCCGGGGCCAAACGTCAGGGTGCCGCTCGTCGCGGTGTAATCGCCGCCGGCGAGGGCTGTCCCGTCGGCCGTCTGATAAGCGACCGCCACCGTTTCCCCAGGTCCGGATGCGGGCGACAGCGTGACGGCAAATTCGGCGGTTCCCGCGGTCTCTACCACGGATGGATCGGTTACGGTGACAGTGAAGGGAAGGTTTGACCCGCTTCCTTCGACCAGATGGTGAACCTGGTCCGCCGGCAAGCCGGTGAAGGTGTCCACTGTCCCGCTTGGCCACCGGACTTCCAGGTTTACTCTGGTGTTCCCTGCCAGACCATAATGAATCCGTTTAAAGTCCTGGGCCTTCTTGTGCATTCCATTGCCCTGCTCGCGCATCTGGACTTTGCCGTCCGGGGTGGTGGCGTAGAGGATGGCGCCGATGCCGTCGCGATTGGAGATCGTTCCCTCCAGGTCGAACTGAATCCAATGGTTGCCGGTTGCGCCGGTGTTGCGGAACAACTGCTGCTTGCCGGCATAGGAGAAGGGTCGGAACAAGAAGCCGTTGGCCAGGAATACGTCCAGTTTGCCGTCCAGGTCGTAATCGCCCAGGGTGACCGTGTCGAGCCGTCCCTCAGGCATCTGCCCTTCAGCCCCGCCGGCCTGGGATACGGGCACAAAGGTGCCGTTACCCTGGTTTTCGTAAATGACATTCGGGAGATTTGACAATTCGCCCGCGCAGCCGACATAGACGTCGAGATCCATGTCGTTATCCAGATCGCCGGCAGCGGCCGAGTTGCAGGAGCGATTCACGCTCTGGATCTGGCTTGAACTGTTGATGAGTTGGTGATTTTGGTTCTGCACCAACAGCAGCGGCGTCCCGGTGGTCGGTTGCCCGACGCGCACCGGTCCGATCGCGCTCAGTTGGGACAGCGAGTCTGCGGCGCGAATCACCATGCCCACTTCCCAGCCGTCAGTACCGGTCAGCCTGACCTGCCACTGACCGTTGACCACGCCGATAAAGATTCCGCGCGGGATGTTTGTGGTGCGAGGCGCAAGTCCCTGCGCCTGGGCCGCGGTCAGGGTGAACTTGATGTGACGCGGAAAGGAGCCGGGCAGTTGGCCGGGCAAGGTTGGCAGTTGAGTGCTTCCCGCGGGATGTTGTCCCGCTGACCCCAGATAGATTTCCTGGGTCTTGGTCCACCAGTCGAATTCGAAGGTGACGGCGCCGCTTGCCGTGAAGGCGAACCCACTGTCGAAGGCCAAATTATTGTCGAGCCAGGCATGAGCCGTCTTGCTGTCGACCGCGGTGACGAGGTTTGTCGACGACGCGCCGCGAGGCGCAAACAGATCGGTTCGCAGGTCGCCGTTGAAGTCGCCCACCGCAAGATCCAAGGGGAAGGACGTGTACAGCGTATCACCGATGACCGGCCGCAGTTCGCGGAACGGGGTCTGTGTGACGTCCCAGACGCGTGTGACCGACGATGAGTCGGCGCAGATCACATCCTGAACCCCGTCGCCGGTCAGTTCCGCCAGCAGTGCGTAGTGACAGGCGACGTCGTTGATCAGATCGACTCCAGTCGACTCGTCCAGGACGAACCGTGGCGACCCGTCGGGTAAGGTATCTTGCCGGAACATGGCTGAGGGTTGACGGTAGGCAGGAAAATTATCCCTGGCGACGACCAGGACGTCCAACTTGCCATCGTCAGTGTAGTCGAAGAACAGCGGGGCACGTCCGCCGGTGGGCATTCTCCCCCCGCGGGACCAAGTCGTTGGGTAGGCGAATCCCAGTTGGCCGCCCAGATTGGTAAATTGTCCGTCGCCGTCGTTCAGCCACAGCGGGAAGGTCCAGCCCGCGCCTGTCACCTCCATGATGTCCGTGTCGCCGTCGTTATCCCAGTCCGCGGATTCCATCGAGTGGCTATCGGTGTGTACGTCGAAGGTGCCGCCCAGAACCTGAGATGCGCCATCCCGGAACACGCGACTACCAGACGGGCCCGCCTGGTTTTGATAGAGAACGGATGGTAAGAACTGATGCTTATTGGCAAAGATCTCCGGGTAGCCGTCTCCGTTGGTATCGAGGAAACCCGTACCATAGGTTTCCCCTGTGTCCGCGATTCCCGCGGGTGCCGACACGTCCTCGAACTGTATCTCTGCGCCGGCGGTTGAGGCTCCGATTGTCAGGAGTGCCACCGCGGCCCGAGCTGAACGCCGGGCGTAACGGGATTTCTTGCACATGTGTCTTCCTCGCACTAAGTCTATGAAGTCTGTAGAAAGTTCTGATGTCGCTCCAAGGCTGACGAGCTACTAAATTGCAAAGTGCGAGCCAACTTTTGAAGTGATTCTGAGGCGCGCTTCTAGAGCTTGAGGAAAAGCCGTCGAACCTGGGGCTTTTTCCGCTCAACTGCTGCTGTGATCGATAACGTTGCGTTTAATATGTCCCTGACTCGCGGAGTCGGGCGCGGCGTTCTGTGTTGGTACGCGCCTGGCTTCGAACGATCACTGAGAAAATTTATTGTAATCTTGTATAATTTAAGGTACATATTAACAATATGTGTAATAGCGGGGCAAGGCCAGTGATATCGAAACGTGCTCTGTGGATGTGTCGATCGTTGACTCCAGCCGCGTCTGGCCGGTCAACGGTGACGCGATGGCGGGCGGTGAGTCCGATCGGGCACCGAATGCCGACCCAAACTCAAAGTGACGGGCTGAGGCCGGGCGCCTTGATCACGATTCCGGACATCGTAGATCCGGAATGATGATCAAGGCGTTACCGCGATTCACATCCGGTAAGCGCTCGACCCCCCTTCGCTATTTGAGCGAGGGTCGTTGTTTGGCAAGCGCCAGTTCCCCTTGCAAATCGGTCAGAATGCTTTGATAAGCGCTATTTTTAGCCTGATTCGTGTACTCGCTGGGATCCGCCTGCAGGTCGTACAATTCCGCGGCCTTCGGCTTGCTCCAACCCCACTCAGTGTAACGGTAGAGACCATTCCTGATACTCCGGCCGCCGCCCGACCGCCTCACCACGCTGTAGGCGGGACCGTTGTGGATCTCTGCTGCCGGATCGTTCAGCAACGGCACCAAGCTAACCCCTTCGTTCTTATCGGGAATCGGCAATCCGCAGAGTTCAGCCAGTGTCGGATACAGGTCAAGCAGTTCCACGGGTGCGTCAGCCACCTCCGCCACGCTTTTTTCCGGAGCGACAATGATAAAAGGTACCCGCGTGGCTTCAGCGAAGAGTGTGTGCTTGGCAATCAATCCGCCATGCTCGCCGAAGTGTTGACCATGGTCGCTGGCAAAGACGACGACCGTGTCCTTCCAGAGGTCAAGGCGGGTCAGGGCGTCCAGGAGGACACCGACACCCGCGTCGACAAAAGAGTGCGATGCATAAGCGGCCAGAATGGCCTTGCGGCGTTCGGCGTTGGACCCTAGGGTCGCCCATTCCGAGTTGTAGGTCAGCGCGACAGACGGAATATCCGCCCGATCATTCGAGGGCTCACCCAATTCGCGGGGCACCTTGATCTGCGCGGTCGAGTACATGTCGAAATATTTTATCGGAACGGTCCAGGGCGTATGTGGTTTGCGGAACCCCATGGCAATGAAGAACGGTTGAGCCTGGCCCTTGCGTTGCTCCAAGAGTTGGGCGGCGTAACGTGCGTTTCTCCCGTCCTGGGTGTGTTCGTCGAGTTGGGTGGTGGCTGACCACGACAGAAGCCCAATCCCGCCTTTCGCCACCGTGGTGTAAGGGGGAGGCGTCTTGGTCACCGGGCCGTTCTCGCGGTCCAAGTCCCAATGAAATTCCTGAACGAAGGTGTCGTGGGCGACTTTTCCCACGCGTGCCGTGTAATAACCCTGGTTATGGAAATACTCCGGAAGCATCACCCAGTCCGGCCCCAGGTAGGCGCGGGGATTGTCTGTGTTGTAGTAGACCTGTGATGACTCCGGATAGACCCCACTGAGCATGGACGTTCGCGAGGCATTGCAGACGGGGTAGTTGGCGTTGGCATTGTTGAAGCGCACACCGCGAGCGGCCAGCGCGTCGATGTTCGGTGATTTGACGACCGGGCTGCCGTAGCAGCCCAGTTCGTCGTTCATATCATCGGTGAGGATCAGCAGGACGTTTTTTGCGGGCGCTGCTTCCGTCGATGCGGCGAATGGTGCCAAAGCCACCAGTAAGCAGAGAATAAAATGGAATTGCTGTTTCATTGGTATCGATCCACCAAGTTTAGATTGTCGAAGATTGTGACGCTTTTAAACAATGCAAGTTCCGGCCGATCTGCTTCTGAAAACGCACCGACGGGCGAGATGCATTGGAACGCCCGATCAGGGCGGGGTGCGTGCTTGATCAACGGGCAAGATCACCAACCCGCTGACCGGGATCCGATTGTACCCGGCCAGGACCGGTGTGCCACTGGGCGTCCCCCATCTAAGCACGCCTGGCCGCCTTTGGATAGAGTGAAGTTCACGCCGTCTTGCGCGGCCCCAGTCACGTTGACGATGAAGCCGGGCGGCGGCAGCCGTTTTGTTGACTCGATGGAAACCCAGGACCTTCTGGTTAAGGCCGGGCGGGCTGCCCTGGATCGCTGCCCGCCGCCCGCCCCCGATCGCCCTTAGATGCAAGTTCTTGGTGTTGCAGTCGTACCAGTTCACGCGCGGGCCTCTCGACTCCGGGAGTACGATTGCCGCTCCGGTGGCCTGTGTATCTTGGTGATCCAAAGGGCTGGCAGTCCAACAAATGGGTCTACTTGTTCCGATGCTCGGCATCAATTTTCGCGAAGGTCGATCAGGCCACGGCAGCCAACCAAAAGTGCAGCACTAAATGGGCCAATGTGACGCCTGGCGATCCCAAGCAAGACGGCAAGCTGCCTCTCGCGGACACCATAAGATGTCTTGGGTGCGGTGGTCGGGTGCCTGAAGGTTCTGAAGAACAGACAAAATAGAATCTTTTGTAATTCTGTATCAATAATTTAACGAATCGCATGGGTTAGACGACACATGCGCAACATGGCGAACATCGGGGCACGATACCGGACCCGACTTGTATTGACGATCTTTATGGAAATGCTTGACTCCGGAGAGTCCCTGTGAGCGTTACGAACGCTGTGCGATTGAGTCGGCAGGGGTGGCGCAAGCGGCTGATTCTAGGTTAACATCTTGCGCCGTCCGACTGGATGGCACCATCCTGACGGAGGCGCTCGCTTGTAAGGCGATGAGTTCCTGAGGATACACTTCGAAGCGAGTGACTTCGCAGGGTATCTCCGACGTTCGGGGGAGCGGAAGAGGCGGCAGGATTGGCGGCCTACTCAGGTGCTACTCTCCCCCATCACAGTGGGGGACAGCCTTCTTGACTGGCCGCGCCCGCTGACTCCGACGCAAGTGCTGCGGCGCTGCTGCTGGCCGCAAACGACAGTCCTTCCTGCCTACGATAATCGGTGACTTAAATGCCAGAGATTGAATCCTTGCCGATCGTATTTTTGATCGGTGCCGGTAGATCGGGGACCACGTTACTCTATAAGACGCTTTCGCTCCATCAGAACGTTGCTTATTTGAGCAATTATCACAATAAGTATCCCCACACGATACTGGCGTCTGGTATTGAGCGGGTCTTTCGGCGATACCCCGGCATCAAACTCAAGTCATGGTTCAAAGACGACGGGAGTGCGTATTTTAATCGGGCGCGCGAGTTGTATATCAAGGCAATACCCCAGCCGGCTGAATGTGAGTCGGTCTATCAGCGTTGCGGCGTGCCGATTACACCGGCGGATCGTCAGGACGTGAGTGCGCAGTCACGGGAGTGCTTGCGGCGGACGTTCAGGGAGATCTTTCGTTATACCGGCGGCGCGGTGTTGCTTTCCAAGCGCACCGCGAACAATCGCAGGATCGGCTTTCTTCAATCGATTTTTCCAGAGGCGAAGTTCGTGCACCTGGTGCGGGACGGCCGCGGTGTTGCGTACTCATTGCTGCGTGTGAATTGGTGGGCTGACCACATTCTTTTCTGGTCCGGCATGACACCTTCGCAGATGCTTGCGCAGGGTGAGGATGCAATCGACTTGGCCGCTCGAAATTGGGTCGAGGAGATGAAATATATCGAGCAGGGCCTGGCCGGGGTCGCTGCGACTAAGGTCTGCGAATTACGCTACGAGGATTTCCTGGCCCACCCCCACGCGCAACTCGATAGCCTACTGCGGTTTATGGGGGTCGAGCCGTCTACAGATACGCACTATCGGGCATCCGTTGACGCGCTGATGTTAAAGCCGGAGAAAGTGAAGTGGATGACCGCATGGACGGACGAGCAGAAAGCGAGGGTGCTTTCGATACAGAAGGATACACTCGCGCGGACGGGGTATCTTTGATGCGGGGCGGGGCGGCGCGTTGCGCTGCCGGCCAGGTGCAGACAGCGAAGCTATTCAGGTCTTTTCTAACGGACTTGACTAAACCGCGCCGATCGCGGTATGCGATGTCTTTGGGTTGGCTGGCCCCGGCAGACTCGACGATTGATGGAGTTGGCGCGGTTTAACTCAGGCGATTTCCGTCAAATCCTGCACCATCCCGCTCGTTTTTCGCCCGCTTTCGCGTCGCGCCGACAGTTGCACAGCTCGGCTATGCTCCGGTCGGCGCTCCTTGAAGGCAGACAATAATCCTTCACGAACTGGTGCAGGGTTTTTCGGCAATGGCCTTATGGCCGAATCAACACCGAGGCATCATAGGGCGGCAAGGTGATCCGCGTGACGCTGGAGCCGTCGTTCACCGCATCCTGCCCGGTCCCGCGGATGCGCCGGAAGGTGCCGCCCAGATCCACGGTGCGGCTTGTCGGCGTGGCATTGACGACTACAATCGCGTTGTCGAAGTCGCGCCGGAAGATATCGGCGTTCCCCTGGAACAAGTAGACCGAGTCAATCCAGACGTTGCTGCTTTCTTTGCCGACATTGAACTTCAGTTGGAAATTGCCGGTGCGCGATGCGGTGAAGGTCATCACCTGCCGACTCCATTTCGCCGGGACATAGTACTGCTGGGTGACGTCGCCCATGGCCACCTGGATGGCGCGTATCTCGTCCGTTTTCACGGCGAAGGCCAGGGTGTATTCAACGCCGCCCGTGAGTTGGATCGTTGGCCCGTTGGCGGATGCCTCGTATAAGGTGCTTGCGTAACTCTGGTGCTTACCGATTGCCAGGGCGCCAGTGCCTTCGAGCCGGTTAGCCGGCGCGGTGTCTATCCCGACCGACACGTTGTTGCCCCGCCAGTCACCCAGGCCGGAGTCGAAAGTTCCGTTCGGCATCAGGTTCCGTGCGGCAGCGAAGGTGGCTTCGTCATAGATGCGATAGCGTGGCCCGAGGGGAAATCCCATCCAGCCGGCGTGGCGCCGGATCAGCGCCTCGTTGTTTGGAGTGGAGTCGATCGCCCGGCCGAAGGTTGACGAGCCGGGTACTACGTCTACGGCATATTCGTCCCACCAGGGATCGGGCGTCGCCGTATTGTTTTCCTGGCCGTAATAGCCGTCCTCCAGCAATGTCAGCCCGAAGCTGAAGCGAAACGGCGCATTGCTGGTGCCCGGCGTCTTGTTGAACTGATAGACGAGGGTCGATACCCGGTTAATGATCTCCGTGTAACGGGGGCCGACGCTGCCGTGGTGCATCTGTGCGCTGTAGATCGACATCCGGCCATTGATTTCCCGATAATCCGGCGAGGCGCTCCCGATGTTGCGCTGCGGCCATCCCTCAAAATCGCTTCCGTTCAATGAGGTGTAGCCGCGGGACTCAATGACGCCCCCGACGATCACCGCGTTCGGGAGTCGTTCCCGTAAGCTGGTGTAGAAGTCGTCGAGTCCCTGACCCCAGTAATTCTCGCCGGTTGGGGAGAGACCATCATCCTGAACCAGGTCGTTATTGACATCCGGCTTCTTGTTATGGCCGGAGTCCTGGATGAAATGAAAGTCCGTGTCGAACAAGATGCCGTCGATCTTGGCGTTCGTCGCCCGGCCTTGTGCATCCTTTTGGTAGTTATTGGCCAGCCACTCGGCCATGATCACGTTCAATTGCCGTCCACTGGAGTCCCGCGGACAGGTCGTGCTGTGATTGTAGACCCAGATCTCGGCCTCGAGAGCGTCGCCGTTGCCGATCACATGCTCGGCCACGATCGCGCCGGCCGGATGGGCCCGGGCAGTCGACTTCATCCCGCGATTGCTCAGGGTCAGGGTGTTGGTTGTGGTATTCACGGCGGTGACTTTGGCATGTTCCGCGTTCTCGAAGGACCCGGCTCTACCGTCGTAGATGACGACATAGCGACCGGCGTTGAAACGGGTCGCGTCGGTCACCTGCACGCTTGTCGTGTTAGCGGCAATGGCGCTGCGCAAGGTCGCGCCCGGTGCGTAAAGCCAGTGCCCCGCATAGACATTGCACCCGCTGGTGGCTGGTCCGGTGCCGGCGAAGGGCATGCCGCTGCCCGGTGAGCAGGAGTCCCGTTCGGCCCAGCCTTGATAGCCAAACGGCGAATGCACACGCAAACCTCTGGTGTCTGGGTTGACGGCTTGGACTGATGCAAGCCAGGCAAAGCGGTGCGACTTAAGCGGAATCGTGTCGTACTTGGAGAACTGCTCAGCGGAGCCGCTGACGCGGAGAGGGCCGGTCGTGATCCGCGGGAATGGTCGGTCACCCAGGTCTGAGTCCGCGTTCCGTTCGACGCTGTCGGTGGTATCCGCATCGTTGAGGTAGGCGTAGCCGCTCGGGACCGGGGGAGGGGCGCTGCCGCAGGCGCCGAGTGTGGTGATGTCGACAGGAGTCTGCAATGTGGTGCGGTTCGGACCGGCGATCACGGCTCCACCCGCGGTCAGGCAGCCGGTGGCACCTGAAGCCAGCGAGAAGTCGACTCCGTCCTCCCAATTTTGAGAGACGTTCAGCGTGTAGCCGACCTGACCCGGCACGGAGGTAGTTACCAGGTCGTTGTCTTCCAGCGAGACGCCGGCAGTCGCCGCGAGCGGCCGTGAGGAGGCGATGCTTCCGGTGTATCGGATCGCTGAGGAACTGTTCCCGGCGGTGACTCGCAGTCGCCAGGCTCCTGTCTGGCAATCCCGCCAAAGGAATGTGCCACGCTCGGTGGCGGGGTTGTATGCGGGGGTGCCGCAGGCCAAGGTCGCCGCCTCCACCTGGCCGATGAGCAGACTCTGACCAATAAGAAGCGACCCAATGCCGAAGGCTGATTGCAGCCTGCGTCGGTGACTTTTCTTGTGAACGAGTGCAGTCTCGATAAGCATGTTCGAAATACCCGGATTCGTGCGCAGTTAACGCGACGGAAAACCAATACTGGCAGCACGTCCTGGTGACGGCCAAATACTTGCTTTTCGCCGATCGCCCCACGCGACACGACCTTGAGTCTTGTCTGCACCGGGTGACCGGCGAGGAGGGTTGATATCCCTCGCGCTCGAATCCTAACCTGATTTTCTGCTGAGCGGTAGGCTTTCGCCGACGAACGGTACTTCCATTCTGTTGCGAAATCGCCTAAACACGTTGACTGCTCAGGTATATTTGTTTCTTCAGCCGTCAATTACTTTTTCTTATCCACAGATCGTCCGCGCACCAGGGCCGCGACGATCTCTTTTTCCCGGTCGAGCAGCGGTGGTTTCACCAGCAACAGCAGGCCATAGGTCGCTGTGATGACCAGGGTCGTCAAGATGACGGACATTGTGGTGTCCCACACCCACCAGCCCGCTACGCCCGCGGTTGCCCCGTGTACCACGATCCAAGCGAAGAGCTTGAGGTTTACATCGTATCCATAGCCTTCCCGCCGGAGGCGCACGATCACGATCGTGTTGGCAACGACCGTTCCGAGGAAGTTGGCAATCACCAGACTCCAGACCCCGAGGATGGGTAGCAGTGGGAGCGCGATCAGTAGCGAGGCCGACTGGATAACATTAGTCCAGAAGAAAATTGGATTTTTTTCCAGGGCCTGCACCATCAGTTCGACGAGATTGCGCGTGCCTTCGGAGATCAGCACGATCAGGAATCCCATCAGGAGATAAGCGGCGTTGCCGTATTTACCGTCCGTTATCCAGTCCATGAGCGTCGGACCTTCCACGGCTAAAATGACAATCGGCAGGGTCAGCAAGGTCAGGTTGATGCGATAAACAAACTCGGAGATTGCCGCGACCGCCCGGAAATCCCCCTCGGCGGCGAACCGCGCCATGGCGAGTGGCCGAACCATGCTCATCAGCATGCGGGTCGGGAGAAACCTGCGGACCAAATTCAGCAGATTGTCGGCAACACCAAGCACAGCGACATCCGCCGTAGGCAGGAAGTGTGCGGCGACCAGCCGATTCGGCGCACTCCCGTAGAACAACGCGCTCTGACTGAGCAAGAACCCCCAGGCACCGTATCTGATGGCACGCCTACGATTGGCGCGCCACCACCCCGGATCGCCGACGCCCCGTTGTTTGTCACCCCGCCATTTGCGTAGCCATCCGATCAGCAGGACTGTTAAGGATGTGGCCTCGCCGGCGGTTTCAGCAACGACCACGAGCGGCAGATGCAAGACTCCGAATACCGCAAAACCCACCAACAGCAGAGCCGTCACTGCACCGCCCAGCGCCAGACTGTATTGGCTTTCTTTCTGCCATAAGAACGACTCCAGGCATTGCGAAAGCCACAATGCGCTGAGCCGCAGGTAGCCGACGAGAAGATACCAGGGAAAAAGCCATATCCAGTCTTCGAAATTGAATGTCCGGGCAATGGTTGGAGCAAAAGGTATCAACGCGGCAAATAGCAGGGAGACGATCAATGTACGGACCAGCATGCCGCCGAACAGCAAGCGATAAGCGGCAAGGTTGTTGCCGGTGGCCCGCAGTTCCGGCAAATACCGGAACAAAACCTTTTGAATACCAATCGCGGTGATGACACCGACCGTGACAATCACTGCCTGAAAGGAAACGTAGGCCGCGTATTCATCCAGGGGCAGTATGCGCGCCAAGATAAAAAAAATGGTCAGGGATGATACGATGCGAAAGGTCTTCCCTAAGGCGAAATGGGCCAGACTGCGGCGGATCATGCTCCAGCCGTAATGTTTGCGATAATCTGAGTGCACGGTTTGGCGTCTCTTTCGCGTTAACTGAAGGACGATGTTTGGGGGTCTGGTCGGCGTTCGTTTGGACTCGGAGCGGCGTGTCCGGATGTAGTGAGACCCGCCATGTTGGCCTGCCGCTCCCAATAGGCGACGAAGCCGATGATGATCATGAGCAGTGTCTGATAAGCGACGTCGAACACCAACACATTCTTGTGGGCAAGCGTGATCAGTATGATTGCGATGGCGGGACGAGCCGCACGTAAGGCGGCAGCGCGCTCCGGTACGTCAGCGTACGCACGTTCGAGGCGACCAGCCGAACGGAACGTCGCCGCCAGCAGGCCTAGGATCAAAAGCAATCCGAACAGGCCGGTCTCCCATAGCAGGGCGACGACGGCGGTGTTACCGATATTCTGTTTGAGGTTGATGACCACGGGAATGCCGTCAGCCAGCGCGCTTGCTGTCTCGCGATAAGGTGTTTCGATGTCGCCGACGCGCGTATAGCCGAGGCCATGTCCGATGAGCGTGCCCTTGATGTCGACAAGTCCATGCCGATCGATCCAGAACTTAAACCCGCCGAATCGCGACAGTTCATCGCCGACCTCATCATTTGCGATGTTGTATTGGTAGGTCCAGTGAATCAGGTCCTGAATGCTTTCCAGTCGTGCCGTACTCGGAGCATGGAGGACAAAGGATGTCATGAGGGCGATAAGCAGCAGTGATACGGGAAGCAGCGCCAGCAGGAACCGAAGGGGTCGTTGTATCAAGTCCTTCCCATATAATACCGCAAAGACCGCCAGTAGGTAGATGACGGAGACCTTCGCCTCGTTGACAAAGATGGGCAGTGTCAGCGGCGCGGACAGCAGGAAGAGTTTGACCGTGGAAATGACATTGAGCTGACGCGCGGCGATCAGCCCGGCGATGACCATCGCCAGAAAAGCATTCAGAACCGCGTTCGCCCCGCCGCCTTGCATGCTGGCGCCGAAACTCCCTGCCACGACATCGATGGGAACGATGCCGTTGCCGAGATGCGCGCGCGCCGGAACGAGAAACAGGAACTGGTGTAAAACGAAAGGCAGTTGCAGGAAGGCGATCACAAGAAACACGCGCGGCAGCCGATCGATCACGTTTGGCGGCCACGGAATGAAGGCAAGGGCAATCAACAACCCCCAGACCTGAAAATAGCCTTTGAATCCGACGATAAATCGCGTTGGGAGAAACTGGGAAAAGGCGCTGGCGAGAGTGACGGCAGCGAAAAAGCCGAGTGCCCACCAGATCACACTGGGGACCGGCCGCCAGCCGGGGTTGGGCCCTAATCCCGGGGTTCCCCATACCGCATACAAGGCGAGCAGGATGGCAATCGGCGAGAGTGCCCAGCGGACCAGTTGCAGTTGCGGCAGATACAGCTTGAACAGACCGCTGATCACCAGTGCACCGACAACGGTTCCCCACAGCAGCCACACGGGGCGCATGGCGAAGAAGAGTCCGATCAGCGCGGCCGCGGGTGCGATCGCAATCAAAGCGAGGCCCGGATTGCCTTGGGCGGCGAGCCAGCCGATTGCACCGGCGGCTGCCAAACCCGCGGCGCCGATGCCAAGTCCAGTCCCCAGGTCTTTGTCGACACGGCCGTAAACGCCCATGGTATTCCCAGCGCAGTCGTGGCGCATCGGGGGAAACCGGAGGAACCGGGCACCGAGCGCAGTGAAAAATAATAACACCCGCTCCCGCGAGGGCGTCGCGATCGGGGCCGTCAGCGAATGCCAGGATGTCCCTGGCCACGCCCCGATATAGCAAAAAACCGGCTGGCGGTCCAGGAATAGCATTTCCTGCACCGTCAGTCGGTTTCATTCAAGGTGGTTCTGGACGTCCCGCCGTGCATCAGGATCCAGTCCGCCCCAAGGTTTTCTGCCTTGGAGCAGGTGGATCGCCGCTGGTTACGGGATGCTGCAGGTACCCAGGGTTGCCAGATTCACGGAGTTCGCAAGCGCCGTGCGCGCCGCACCGACATAGATCGGTACGCCCGCGGGGGCGTCGACGGTGAAACAGGCATCCGCCGCGGCCGGGAGGGTGAAATCAAAGCCGTCCTGGCCGGTTGCGCCCGAATTCAGCCGGAAAGATATCCGTGTCGGGTCCGACGTAAAGTCCAATACATCGTTAGCCTCGATGCTGAACCGCTGCGGGTTGAGCAGGTTCTGGTCGGCCACAAGGGTCCCCTGGTAGGTGGCCTTGGTACCGCCCCCGGTCATCCGAGCACGCCACCGGCCGTTAGCGCAATCTTTCCACAGGAACACGCCGCGCTCTGTCGCCTGGTTGTACGCCGGTTGGCCGCATGGAGACGCCTCATTGTCGACGATCGTCGCTGTCGCGACGAGGTTGCCCAGGACGCCGTTCGTCGGACTGCTCAACAGCAGGTTGAAAGTCTCCGGACCCTCTGCGAGGGCGTCGTCCACCAGCGGCACATGCACGGTCTTGCTGATTTGGCCCGGTGCGAAGGTGATGGTGCTCATCGCCAATGCGGCGTAGTCGTTTGGCGCCGTTGCCGTTCCGTCGGCGCTCGCCACGTTCACGCTCACGGTCGCTGAACTTGCCGCGGAGAGGGTGAGCGTGAAGGCCGCTTCGCCGGTTGGGTCGTTCTCCGCGACGGTGACTGCAGTTGCCGAAATGGTAGGCGGCAGCAACGAACCGCAGTCGCCCAAGGTTTCCAGGTTGAACGGCGTCGCGACCGACATCCGGGACGCGCCGACATACACGGGGGTTCCCGCTGGTGCGTCAACGGTAAAGCAGACGTTCGCCTCCGCCGGGAAACTGAAGCCCATGCCGTCCTGTCCGCTGCCGCTGACAACCAACTGGTAGGCGATCCGCGTTGGATCAGTCGTGTAATCCAGGACATCATTGGCTTCGATACTGAATCGGGTCACGCCGAGTAGGTTCTGATCAGCGATCACCCGCCCACGATACGTCTTGCTGCTGGTCCCGCCCCCTGAGACGCGGGTCTGCCACACGCCGGTCGCGCAGTCTTTCCACATGAAAATGCCGGGGTCGGTTGCCGGATTGTAGGTCGGCGCGCCGCAGGGCGAACCCTCGTCATCGGTGATCGTGACCGTTGCCGACGTGTCCGCGACCAACACATCGGCCGGGTTGCTGAGATTTAACGTGAAGACCTCGGTCGTCTCCCGGTCCACATCGTTATTAATTGGAATCTGCAGCGTTTGCGTCGTCTCGCCCGGCGCGAAGGTCACGGTGGTCAGCGGTAATGCCGTGTAGTCGCTTGGGGCCGTCGCCGTCCCGTCGGCGGTTACGAGGTCCACGCTGACATAGGACTCGCTCGCCTTCGACAAGTTGACCGTGAGGGTCGCCGCGCCGCTCGGTGTGTCCTCCGCTACGGTGACATCCGCCACCGAGATCAGGGTGCAGGGGCCCAGGGTCCGCGGATCGAAGGGCGGATAGACCGGCGTACGCAGGTATCCGACGTACACGGGAGTGCCGGATGGCGCGTCCAGCGTCAGGCAGGTCGCGGCCGTCGCTGCCGGGGTGAAGTCGAATCCGTCCTGCGCGGCACCGCTGACGTTGAGTGAGTAGCGCACTTGCTTGGGGTCAGTGGTGTAGTCAAGCAAATCAGTGGTCTCGATACTGAAACCCGTCACGCCGCCAATGGCCTGAGTCGATAAGACGCTGCCCCGGTAATTGTTGACCGGGCTATTTCCGAAGGTTCGCAAATGCCAGGTTCCCGCCGGGCAGTCCTGCCACAGGAAGGTGCCCGCGTCGGTGTTCAGATCGAGGGTGGGCGCCGCGCAGCTCGTTGGCACGGTGGACGGAGGGACAGTCCCGGGCAAGACGACCTCCTCGACACCGCCGCCTTCGGTCAGGCGATACAGGCGATCCGCGGCGAGGTCGGGAAAGGTTTCAATCAGTGTGCTCGGGGCGGGCCAGCGCACTTCGATATCCACTGTCGTGTTGCCGGCCAGGCCAAAGTGAATCCGCTGGTGATTTTGAGCCCACCGATGATATCCGCCGTTCTGTTCGCGCAGTTGGGTCTTGCCGCCAGTCGTTGCGTACACGATAGCTCCGACCGCGTCGCGATTGGCGGTGTCCCCAACCAGGTCGAGCTCGATCCAGTGGTTTCCGTTCCCCTGGTTCTTGTACATGAAATCGGCGCCGCCGGTGCTCGCTTCGACCTCCGGGTAGACCGCCAAGCCGTTCGTCACGAAAAGATCCAAGAAGCCGTCCACGTTATAGTCAGCGACGACGACGTTCTCTCCCAGTCCGGCGCCGACCCCGACCGGACCCTCGGTACCGGTGTTTTGCACCAGTTCAAAGGTGCCGTCGCCCAGGTTGTCGTAAAAGCGATTCTCGATGTTGGCGACCGCGTCACGACAAACGAGATACAGATCGACATCGCCATCGTTGTCGAAGTCTCCGGAAGCGCCGCTGACGCAGGAGATTGGTGTACCCAAGCCGGCGGCGGCGGCGCCATTCGTGAAAGTGCCGTCCTGATTGACATACAGCACGGGTGCGATGGGCAGATCGCCGGGCTGACGGCCGGTCATCGTCAGGTCGGAAATGGGGGCGGTGCTGGTGATGGCGAAATAGACATAATTCCACCGTCCACCAGGAGACATCTGCACGGTCCAGGTCTTGGTTTGGGGCTCGTATCCGATGTAGATACCCTTGTCCACCGCGGGGTCATGTGGCTGGATGCCGGCATTGTCGGGGTCCGCCGGGGAGAGTTGTGCCACGATCGGACCGCCGCCCGGTTGCGCGCCGAGTGCGTAGCCGGTCGAGCCGATGTGAACATCGAACGGATTTCGAGCGTTCCAGGTGATTTGGAACGACAGGTCGCCGTCAGTGACGAAGCTGAACGCCTTCTCACGTGCATTATCCGTGATGATATTCGCTTCGAGACGGTCATTGTTGTCCCCGGTGATGCTTGCGCCGCTCGGGCGCTGCACTCCCCGAATCACGAGCATGTCGGTCTGCAAGTCCCCGTTGAAATCGGCGACGACCGAATCCGACGCCAGGCTGGTCGCCGGCAGGATCGATGTCTTGTCGGCGAAGGGTAGCCGGTTGATATCGTAGACTTTGTTGGGGAATACTTCCATCCCGGCGCAAATGATATCCAGCGCGTTATCTCCGGTCAGATCCGCCAGTTGCATGTACTGATTGTTGCTGCACTGGTGAGCCACGCGCGCATTGGAGCGGACCAGGGTCGACGCCGGTGAGACGTAGGGGACCTGAACAAAGAACTGGCTTGTGCCGGCCCCGGTGGAGCCGCCATGGTTGGACATCGCCCAGTCGAGATGTCCGTCGCGAGTGAAGTCGATCCAAATCGGCATGCGGGCACCCCAAGTGTACCCGGAAAGCCCATAACCCAACATTTGATCCGAGAGTATCTGGCCGTCGTTGACCAGGAACTGTGTCTTGTCGACCGCGCCAACCGACACGACGAGGTCCTGATCGCCGTCGTTGTCAAAATCGCTCCAGGCAGCGCCATGCTGGTCAGCCTTGGGCGTGGTTCGCCAGGTATCGACTTCAAACCAGCGATCGTCGAAACTGCCGTTAGTCATATTGATGTGGAGGCTCGGCCGTGCCCGATGATGGTTGACGAAGAGGTCCGGCCAGCCGTCGCTGTTCTTGTCGCCCCAGGACGCACCGTAGGACTCGCCGCTATACATGACGTTTGCCTGCGGCGTTACGTCTTCGAACTGAACCTGCGCGGATGCCCCCTCCCCAAAGATCAGCAGGGAGCACAGTGGCGCCGCGGTGAGCAGCGCGGTGAGCGGGGATCGTCCGGTGATTGAACCTCTAAGTATCATGGTAGGCTCATGAGGCCAACTGTGTGACGCCACACAGCATTCGGAGAAATTCTATGCAGCATATTTTGATGTTGTGAGCCCATTCATGAATGGCGACATACTGCTGAAGATAGACCTTGTTGACACCACG
>Ga0247840_10001484_pt1 | contig 46051 bp, 25 predicted proteins | sample LaCruzMarch2015__FD_192404 | JGI IMG/M metagenome (GOLD analysis project Ga0247840, IMG submission 192404) | Freshwater microbial communities from meromictic Lake La Cruz, Castile-La Mancha, Spain - LaCruzMarch2015_17m | ecosystem: Environmental > Aquatic > Freshwater > Lake | place: Spain... | reverse complement strand
TACTGAAAAGGAACAACATGAAACGTCTGTTTATCGTATCTTTGCTATTGTTCGTCACCCTGTTCAGCAGCTTCGCCGCAGGGGCGGAGATTGCCGAAGTTTCGGTGCTCGATATCCATCCAACCCAACCGGCGGCCGGGTATGCCGCTTCCGAAGCCACACAGCTTGTCAAATTCAAGAATATCAAGGATGAGGCCGCACTGCGTGATCGGGTTTTGCAGGAAAAACCGCTGCGCGCCGTGGTTGCTCCCGGCGGCGCCATCTATCTGACCGACGGCCATCATCGCGCCCTCGGAGTGTTCCGCACCTCCGCAGCGATCTGCGAGACAAACGCGCCGGCGGCCGAGATTGACTCCTGCATGCGGAAGGTTAAGATCAAGGTGAGGATTGACGGGGACTACTCAAAAAACAGTTGGGACGAGTTTGTGGATGCGTTGCTCAAGGAGAACAATATATACCTGCCGCAAAAGGTCAAGGCCAGGCTGGCATCCGGGGAACTCACCAAGGAACAGATTTTTAAAGGCTCCGCTGGGATAATGCCGCAATCTTTGGGCAAACTTGCCAATGATCCGATGCGGAGCGCCATCGGCACACTGTTTTTCCATCAGGGGATCAGCGGGGATCTGTTTGCCAATTATCTGGAATTCCTCGTGGCAGAACGGCTTGGCGGCGTGGTCAAGGTAGAGGTGGGCCATGAATTTGATCCCGGCGTGCAGATTCGCCTGATGAAGGCCATATTCGGCAATGACGATATCGTAAAATTCATTCGCTGTCTGGCTGTGAGGGATGAAAAAAACTGGCGCGAAGCGCAGGCTGCCGTCAACCAGGTTGTTGGGATTGAGAGTGACACCCCCTTTGCCCCGAAGCTCTGCGAAACCGGGAAATAAGATAATCGAAGGTATTCACCAATGATTTTCAGAGCCTCCCTTAATGGTTCCCGCGTTTTTTGCAGCCGTCCTGCAAAATTGTTGATTGAGTTTTCCCGGATTATTATGTAGATTGCCACCGCGTTACAGTGATCGTATTTTGTGGCAACTTGCGGGTGATGGAGATAAGATCCACAGAAATAATTGGAATGGAGCGAATAAATGGTTATCTTGGCTTTTATAGTGCTTATCCTCTGTTTTGCCATCTGGTTTTGGGTTTGGAGTGGTGACAAGCCGAAGTCTGAAACCCATAAGAATCATTCTGCTCCGGCAGGTAAGGGGGGTGCTGTGAAAACTGGTCAGGATCAAGATAAGGAAAAACCGCCTGCAGCAGCTCCGGACGCCACTGCATTGCCAGACCGACGTTTATCTGAACGTTGGCGTGACTGGCTTGCCCTTTCCACGACCATCATCGCGGTGATGACAGTCGGCATGACCCTGCAAGTCAGTCAATACTTGACAGTGTCACTCATTAGCCAGGGTAAGGAAACCAACTCGTGGTCCTATTTCCAATCGAAGAGTGTTAAGGAACATACCATTGTCATGTCAAAGTTTGCGCTGGAATTGCAACTGGCGGCAGCGCCCAACATGCCTGCGGAAGCCGCTGAAAAATACCGCGCAACGATCAAAAAGTACGGTGAGGATATAAAGCGCTACAAGGATGAAAAGGATGAGATTCAACAGCAGGCCGAAGCGTTGGGGAAAGCGAGGGATAAAGCGAATATATTGGCGGGAGGCTTTAACAATTCGCTTCTTTTTCTGCAGATTTCAATAGTGCTTTCCGCAATAGCAACGATGGTACGCAAAAAGTACATCTGGTACGTGAGCCTTTCGTGCCTTACAGGATGGGTTTACTTTTTAGTCAGAAGCTTCTGACAGGGCAATGGGGAAGTGATAAAAGCTGATTGGATCTCTCAGGTACAGTTAAGTATATTTTATCATTTGGTTAAGAAAGTTGACATGAGTCTGGTTAAGAGAGTGACCATAACCCCTGTTTTTTGGATAGTGATGGGGTGGTGTCTCCTGGTTACAGTTATCCCGGCAACGGCGGCGCAGCCGGACGCGGGTACTTTCCTTCGTGAATTCAAAGAGCCTCCGCCCCCTCCCCGGCAAGAGGCAAAACCTTTACCCGAACCTCCTGTTTCCCCTGTCGACGACAAGACCGGGAAAAAAATCATGGTGACAGGCTTTGATTTTGAAGGCCTGACCCTCTTTTCTCCCGATAAGCTGCGCGAGGAGCTGGCCGATTTGATCGGCAAAGAGCTGACCATGAGCCAGCTCGAGGTTGCAGCGCAGCGAATTGTCTCCTTCTACAGCAAACGCGGTCGCATCGCTACGGCCTTCCTTCCCCGGCAGGAGGTAAAAGATGGTCGCGTGCTGATAAAAATTATTGAAGGGATACTGGGTTCAGTCGCTATCGACCCTAAATCGAAAAGTCGCTTGCGCCCGGATCTGGCGCTGAGCTACCTGTTGCGGGAAAACAAGAGCGGCGAGGCCATCAACAAGGATGACCTTGAAGCGGCCGTACGGCTGCTGAAAGCGCTTCCCGGTGTATCGGCCTCCACCACCCTGCTGCCGGGAAAAGAGAAAGGGACCTCCGATCTGCTGCTGCAGCTTGCCGATACGCCGCTCACCAGCGGCAGCGTCGAAGGCGACAACCATGGGAGTATCTCCTCCGGTGAATACCGTGGCGCGGTGGCGCTCAACCTCAACAATCCGATTGGTTATGGCGACCAGTTTTCTGTGCGCGCGCAGTCATCCATTAAAAACAATTATGGACGCCTGGCTTTCAGCGTACCGGTTGGAATTGTCGGATCCCGTCTCTCGCTTTCGTCGAGTTATCTGCATTATGACCTGGGTGGCGAGCTGCAATCGAAAGGGGATGCCGTTACCGCAAGCGGAAGCCTGTCGTATCCAATCCTGCGTCGTCAGTCTTTCAATCTGGCTGGGCAGTTGGGTTATGATTTCCGCTGGCTCTACAATGAAGCCCGAGGGATGCCGGTCAATGACAAAACCTTGCACAGCGGCAATGTCGGTCTTAACGCCGATATGAGCGACAGCCTGCTTGGGGGTGGTTCCAACAGCCTGACTGTTGGTTTCGGCGGCGGGAATGTCGATCTTTCCGCAGTAGAGTCCGATGCAGCGCAAGACGAAGCCGGCCCGCAGAGAAACCGTCTTTTTAGCAAATTCACCTTTAACGCCTCACGCACCCAAACCATCAAGGAGAACAGCACTTCCCTGTCATTGTCCCTGAATGGCCAGTACGCCTTGAGCAACCTCGATTCCTCGGAGCAGTTTGGTCTTGGAGGAATGTATGCGGTCAGGGCTTACGCTTCCGGCGAAGCCAGCGGCGACAGCGGCGTTGTAGCTTCGGCAGAATTACGCCAGACGTTGCCTGGCGCCATTCAGGCGGGGCTCTTTTATGATTTCGGCTGGATCAGGCAGAATACGAATCCGTGGAGCGGGTGGAATGCCGGTAGCGAAAAACCGAACGAATACGCCCTTGACGGTGTCGGCCTGGGGCTGACCTGGACACCGGCAAGCTGGTGCATGGTGAAAGGGGTTGTGGCCACAAGGATCAAGAGCAACCCCACTGCCGATTCCACGACGGGAAGTGACGCCGATGGAACGAAGAGGGAACCCCGTTTCTGGCTTCAGATGACGGTTGATTTTTGAAGGCGTGAAGGAAATATGTTGACAGGCAATTCATATTTTCCTATAGATCCATCGGCAGTGCAGCGAGACCCTTGCGGGATTTCCTGCGCTTTCTTGCTTACAACTATTGCTGGCAGAGACTGGATTTGAAATGACACCTGAAATCGTCGCTGAATTTAACCGCTGTTTTCCCGTTCTCTCGTCCCAATTGAGTTCGAAAAACGTCGATCGCCTGTTGTCCGTTTGTACAGTCGTCAACGTCCCCGCACATCACGAATTGTTTCGTGAGTGCATGGAGGTCGATTCGCTGTTTCTGGTGCTCGAAGGCGAGATGGTTGCTACGATCGAAGACGCCGGGAACATTGTGGAAGTTGGTCACGTCAAGGCTGGCGACTGGCTGGGTGAGGTGGCGGTGTTGAGCGGTGAAATGTTGACCAGCGCGACCGTTACCACGACGACGCATTGCCGCGCGCTGAAAGTTCACTGGCACGAAGCGGAGCAGCTCATACTTCATGATGAAGATATTTCGTATGTCTTGCTCGGCCAGTTGATCGAATTGCTGGCCGAACGGTTGAAACGATCGATGGCTGCGGGAGAAAATATTTAATGAATACAACAGAATTTCGTCGTTTCTTGCGCGGGTTACCTGAATTCGAACGTTTGGGCGAGCGTTCGCTGGATACCCTGGCGGCGCAAATGCAGGTGAAAGACTACCCTGCGGGTCATGTACTTGTAACTCAAGGGCAATGCGGTGCGGCGATGCAGGTGGTGATTTCCGGGCGGGTCGAAGCGGGGACGCTTTTCCCTGAAGATGGCGAAAGCCATGATCTGCCCCAAGGCTCGATTGTTGGCCTGTTGTCTTTTGCCAGCGTTCCCGAACTCCAAAGCTACCGCTGCAAGGAAATGGTGCAAGTGGGGACCTTGAGCCGCGAACGCTTCAACGCATTGTTTTCACTGGCGCCTGCAGCGGCGCGTCTGATACAGTATATGCTGGCGGTCAAGCTAGCCCGGCTGTTACAGGAGCAAAACCGCACCTTGCGCCAGGCTTGTCGTGTCAAGGCCAAACCGACCCCGAAAAAGTTGGAATCCCCGTTTAAACAATGGCTTGGGGTTTAGCCGCACTACCGTTCTAAGGAGAAAACGCATGAAACGAATTATTATCGCTATTATTTTGTTGGTGTCATCTACAGCCTTTGCTGCGGCCCCCCCTAAAATCGGGGTTATTGACCTGCAACGGGCGGTTTCCGAATCAAAGATGGGGATAGCTGCCCGCGCAGTGATTATCCAGAAAACGGAGCAGCTCAACGCCGATTTGAAGTTTCAGCTTGCGGATATTGAAAAGCTGAGGGCCGAATTCGAAAAGGACGCTGCAAAACTTTCTCCGGAAGCAAAGCTGGAAAAAGAGCGCCTGATCCAGAAAAAGTCTCGGGATCTTCAGAACCGTCAGCGGGAATCCCAAGAGGAAATCAAGCAGATGGAAGCCGATTCGCTGAGCAAAATTCTCAACCATCTTGGTGGCATTCTGGCCAAACTTGGTGATGATGGCGGGTACGCGATTATTATTGAGAAGGGCGTCGGCACAACTTATTTCAGCAAACAGATTGATGTAACGCCGATCGTCGTAAAAATGTCTGACACGGGGAATGAAAAAACAGGGAAGTAATCGTTGGTATTATCTCCCCCGTAATTCCCCCACCTTCCCCTTTCCCAAAAACCTCTGCCGGAGCTCCGGCAGAGGTTAAGTATTGGATGTCATTCACTGAACTACGACATTCCCTCCGTTTTTCGGCTTCCACGAGGATATTCCGGGATGCAATATCAGGTTTTTGACACCGCTACCATTTTCGCGACCAGCATCATCATCGACTTTATCATTGTCCTGATTCTGCTTCACACCTGGCGAACCCGAACCACCTATGCCGGTTTCACGATTTGGATAGCCGGGCAAGCCTGCTGGGCGGTTGGCACCACGCTTTCCATCCTGCTGAACGAGGTGCGCCCCCTGTTCGTTCCAATAATCATTGGTAACGGTTTGGTGATGCTGTATCCCGTCCTGCTGTTCGAAGGGATGAATCAGTTCTACGGTATTCGCAGGCGCTGGCTGGGCACTCCGCTTAACATTGCGCTGGTGCTGGCGGGTCTGGTCTATCTGGCCTATTTCCTTTATATCTCTGATAATTTTCCCATGCGGGCCGGCGGCATTAGTATTATCCTTGCGGTTTTCTATGCCCGCGTCTCCCTTGAACCGTTCCTGCATATCAGTTTCACCCGTTATTCCATGCAGTGGATGTTATCGGCCAGCCTGCTCCCGCTGTTTTGCCTGTTATTCGGGCGGGCCTGGTACTACTTTACCATCTCGCCTGCGGCAACGACTCCGGAGATGCTGTTCCAGGATAACCTGCTGCGCTGGCTGATATTCTACGCGATTGTCGTCGAGCTGGTCCTTGTCTACAGCTACCTGTCGCTAACCAGTGATCGTGTGGATGTCGAACTTCGCCAAAGCGAAGAACGTTATCGTGAGCTTTCTGCTTCCCTGCAGGAAAAGGTTGAAGAAGGGGCCAGGCTCCGCGTGATACAGGAACGGTTTCTGGCCAATCAATCCCGGCTTGCCGCCATGGGTGAGATGATCAGCGCCATTGCCCATCAGTGGCGCCAACCTCTGGCCACGCTAGGCATGATTGTCCAGCGTATCCACGCAGTAGCAATCATGAAGGAACTGACGCCTGCATTTATGGCTGAATTCAAAACCAGCGCCATGCGCCAGATACTCTATATGTCCGAAACAATTGAAGGATTTCGTAATTTTTATCGCCCTGAAAAGCAGAAAGAGCCTTTTTCCCCCTTTTTCTGTATCTCTGATTCCGTACGGCTCTTCCAACCTCAATTTACCGGAAACGGTATCATCGTCACGATAAGCCGCGACGAATCCCGCAACTGGCTCGTCAACGGTTTTTCCAACGAATTCAAACAGGTCATACTCAACCTGCTGGGCAACGCCCGTGACGCAATCCTGGACTGCCGCTCAACCGGAGGAGAACCGGTCGAGGGGCAGATCAACATAACGATATCAGCAGCCATCGGTGGAGAGAATCTCTTGATGATAGATATCAGCGACAACGGCTGCGGCATCCCGTCCGGAAATGTCGCCCGGCTATTTTCCCCCTCTTTCACCACCAAGGAAAAAAAGGGCGGCACCGGCATCGGTCTTTACATGTCGCGCATGATTGTGGAGAACAGCCTGGGAGGGCGGGTCACCCTGGTAAAAAGTGTAAAAGGAGCGACATTCAGGATTGAACTGCCGCTGGAGGAACAGCCATGAAAGAGCTAAAGAGTTTGACCATACTGCTGGCCGAGGACGAAGATGAACTGCGGCATGAGACTGCCTCCTTTCTTGAACTGTATTGCGGCCGCGTCATCCAGGCGCCCAATGGCCGCGAGGCCCTTGCCCTCGTCGATCAGCATCGGCCGGATCTGGTCATCAGCGATATACGCATGCCGGTCATGGACGGGATTGAACTTGCCGTGCAGATGAAGAAACTTGCACCGGAGATCCCGCTCATTTTTTGTACAGCCTTCACCGAAACAAATTATCTCCTGAAAGCCATCGAACTGGGCGTAGCCGCGTTTGTGCGTAAACCGGTGGACACGGATGAGCTGATGGCAGTGATTGCCAAGGCTGCCCTGCCGATGCTCCAGCGCCGTCAAATCCGTGACCTTTCCGGTGAGCTGATGGCATCCATGCGCACCCAGATCGGCGACTCACCGGCCCAGATGGCCATTGTGGAGCAGGCTGCAGGTGCGGCCCGCACATCATTTAATGTCCTGCTGCAGGGCGAAACCGGGACCGGAAAATCACGGTTGGCCAACATCATCCACACCCTGAGTTCCCGCCGTGACGCGCGCTTTGTGACCGTGCAGATGGGAGCGCTGCCATTCAATCTTGCCGAGAGTGAGCTGTTTGGCCATCTCCGCGGCGCCTTTACCGGCGCGGACCGCAATCGGACAGGTCTGGCGGAAGCTGCCGACGGCGGCACGCTCTTTCTGGACGATATTGAGTCCTGCCCAGCCGAGCTACAGGTCAAACTGTTGCGTTTTGTCGAAGAGAAAAAGTTTATTTCCCTGGGCAGTACGGTTGAAAAGAAGGTGGATGTGCGCGTCATCGCCGCCAGCAGCAAAAATCTGAAACAGGAGGCGCTGGTCGGGCGATTCCGCGAAGATCTCTATTATCGTCTGGCAGATACGACGATCACGCTGCCATTGCTGAGAGAGACGAAAGATTCCATTGAGCCGTTGGTGAAAAAGTTTTTGCGAGAGACGTGCGATGAGTTGAGAATCGCCACTCCGTCGCTGGACGCCGTCGCCGTAGAACGACTCGTGAACATGCCGTGGCCGGGAAACATCAGGCAGCTCAAAAGTGTTATCAGGCAGGTGACTCTGGCGGCAGGAGAGACCATTACCGACGCGGATATAGCCGCCGTGTCAGAAACAAACGCCGCAGACGCAGCCACAGGCACGGCAGCCCCTGCGCCTGAGTCATCGCTCCCGCCGTTTCCCTGCCAGATGGATAGCGTCGAAGCCCGGGTTTTGGAGCAGGCGTTACGGTATTGCGATGGCAAACGGATGAAAACAGCGACAATGCTGGGCATGAACTACTACACCTTTCGGCGCCGGCTCGAAAAGTACGGCATTGTGAGTGATGAGGATTAGCAGCGCCCCCTTTGTCATTTCCGAAGGCTTCCCCCCTCCCTTTGTCATCCCCGAAGGCTTTTATCGGGGATCTGGTTTTCCCGCAGGTAAATTCGCCCGAGTAATCCAGCAGCCCCGTCCGGGGACTCGCAAAAATAATCCGGGAAGTGTCCCTACATTATTCATTCACTATCCATTTTAGATATCTATTTTGGATAGTACTATCCATTTTGCATACCTGAAAATCTCCCTTGAATCATGTAACATGCTGTATTTACATGGTGTTACTCTCTGGCATGCCCTTTGCTGTATAGCAAAGCCATGAAAGAAAAATCTATCCTCCCGGAAAATCGAAAGAAGCCAGAACAAACCGCACTCCTGTGTGAATTTTCACAGCAGTCGTTTGATGACTGTTACTGCCGCAATGTCAATGGGCAGACCGTGCCCAACGTTGTCAAGTTCTGCATGGGTGAATACCGGGAATGTCCCATATATCGCAGGCATACCCGGCTAAAAACAGATTGCAGCCCCGCAAACGGCCCAAAATTCACTGGAGGAGTAAACGGTTCCTCTGAAAATTACAAATTGCAGGCCGTCGCCAACGCCAGCGCGCGAGACCTCACTTTAACCAAAGCGCCAGAGGAATATATGTCTCAGGATTCCGTAGAGCGCTTGTTGGGCCGCCTTCTCACAGATGCGAGCTTCCGCGCCGATGCCACGGCGGCGCGGGAAAATGCCTGCCGTCTGGAAGGGTATGGCTTGACAAAAGGCGAGCTGAACCTGCTGGCGCGGATTGACCCTCTCGCCTTCGAAACCGTCGCCGTCAACCTCGACCCCAGCCTGTGTCGCGACGCGACACAGCCGAAAATGTACCCCAAGGCCAATAAGGAGGCTGTATGACGAAAGCATCGAAGATGATAAATCGTGTTGTAAAATTCGCCCATCTTGTAGGGCCATTTGTCAGGTTTTCACTACACGATTTGTCAGGTTTTCACGACAGACAAGCAGTTTTTTTTCTGATAAGTGGTGCCAGACCGTTGATCATAAAATAGGAGTTGTGGTGGTCAGGTTATCAATAAACCACATACTAAAAGGTAGTTAGAAGTACACGGAGAGAAAGATGGACGCTTGCCAGGAAATACTTTTTGCTTGTGCATCACTTACCGACCTGTCAACCATTCTTGACGGTTTGTCGCCGAATATCGAAATCGTTGGATTAGATCGAGATTCCGGTTGCTTAACGAAGATAGACCCTCATCTGCAAGGGGCGCTGCACCCTTGGCAATTCATAAACACTGAGGATTATTGCAATGAATAAGACCTATCGAACCATCTGGAGTAAAGTCAGAGAGGCTTTGATAGTCGTTTCGGAAATCGTGACGGGGAGGGGCGGCTCATCCACGGCCAAGGTTGCCGCCGCTGTCATGACCACCTTTCTGCTGCTCACTGCAGGCATCGCCTATGCGCTTCCCAGCGGCGGGCAGGTGGCGGCCGGGCAGGTCGTCATCAGCGCGCCCACGACCCAGCAGATGAACATCAAACAGAGCACGAACCAGGCGATCGTCAACTGGAACTCCTTCGGTATTGGCAAGGGTGAGACGGTCAAAATAGCTCAGCCGACAAGCCAATCCACCCTGCTCAACCGCGTGATGGGCAATGATCCTTCGGGCATTTACGGCTCCCTTACCGCCAATGGCCGGGTCTTTCTGATCAACCCCTCCGGCATCATCTTCGGGGCCGGATCGCGGGTTGATGCGGGCGGGTTTGTGGCCTCCACCCTGAACATGAACGATGACGATTTTATGGCCGCACGCTACCGCTTCAACCGCAACGGCGCCACCGGCAGCATCCTCAACCAGGGGACGCTCACGGCGGCTGATCGCGGCTTTATCGCGCTGCTCGCCCCCGAAGTCCGCAACGAAGGGATCATCGCCGCCCGCCTGGGAACGGTGGCGCTGGCCGCCGGTGAAAAGGTGACGCTTAATTTTTCCGGTGAAGATCTGATCAACGTCGCGGTGGATCCGGCCACGATGAAGACCCTGATCGAAAACAAGCACCTGGTCCAGGCCGACGGCGGCCGGGTGATCATGAGCGCTTCGGCGGCGGACAATCTCTACAGCTCGGTCATCAACAACAGCGGCGAGGTGCGAGCACGGGGGATTGAAAGCAGGGAAGGGCGGATTTTCCTCGATTCAGGCGCAGGCGGCGAGACCACCATTTCGGGTATTCTGGATACATCCTCAGCCGACGGCAAAGGCGGCAGCATTATTGCCACCGGTGAGCGCGTGCTGGTGCAGGAAGGCGCGCACCTGACCGCCTCCGGCGCTACCGGTGGCGGCGAGGTTCTGGTAGGGGGAAGCTGGCAGGGCGGAGACAGCAGCATTCGGCAGGCAACCGAGGCCACAGTTGAAAAGGGGACGCTCCTGGAGGCCAACGCCACCGACAAAGGCGACGGCGGCACGGTGGTGCTCTGGTCGAATGTGAAGAATCCGTTATCCGTAACCCGAGCTTATGGGGCATTTGAAGCCAGGGGCGGGGCGAATGGCGGCGATGGCGGGCGGATTGAGACGTCGGGGCATCGCGTTGATATCGGCGATCTTGCGGTGAATACGCTGGCGGCAAAGGGCAATAATGGTTTGTGGTTGATAGATCCCTACGACTTCACTGTGGCCAATATCGGCGGTGATATTGCCAGCACAACGGTCCAAACGGCTCTCAGCTCCGGCAACGTCGAGATCAAGACCCTGGCAAGCCCGGCTATCTGCACCGGGGTGGCGGGCTGCGGTGTCGGAGCCTCCGGCTCCGGCGATATCCGAATCAACGATTCGATTACCTGGACGGCCAACAAACTCTCGTTGATTGCCTACCGCGATGTCAACGTTAATGCCAGCCTCGATGCATCGGCCGGCGGTGCCTTGGCGGTGGCCTTCGGGCAGGGCAGTGTTGATGGTGTCGGCGCCGCCTACAACGTGGGCTCCGGCGTGTCGGTGAAAATCCCCCTGCCGTCCACAGTTGACGGCACGGTTTCTACCTCGAAGTTCGAATGGAAGAAGGGCTCATCAGACACCTACCATGACCTTGTGCTCAACAACGGCTATCTGCGATTCGGACCGACCATCGACAAATCGGCTATCAATGCGTTGGGGCAATTGGATCAACCATACTACTATGATAATGTGAGCTCCGGCCGGACTGGCGTGAATGCTAACTATTTTAAATTGACCTTTTCAAGCTATCCGCTTGACCTGGAAATTGGCGAAGGCACGGGGGGTAGCAGGTGGAACGGGAATTCCGGCTTCATCAACACGCAAACTGGTTTCACCCCCGACTCAGGTTTTGTCGATATCTCCCAATATCGCCCGGGAGTCGGCTACGGTCCCGGTGGGGGAGTCAAAGGTTCTGGCATCCTGGTGTCTACCATCAACTCGACCGTGAACGGCAGCAAGGCGCTCACAAGCAGCAATACATATATGCTCGATGGCTCGAATTCCTTCCTGCGGCTCGACACAACGATTACCGCCGGAAGCGGGGGCCTCTCGAATGTTGGCCTGTGGGTGGGAACGCGTGACGACTATGTTGCCATAACCGATCGACCGACCAAGCGGGCCGGCAATTTTGTCAACGATGTTTTCACGCCGATCTCGACAACCGGTGCGGCTTCAAACGTGTTGAAGATCGATGAATATTCATCGGGATCTGATGGCGCATCGATCCTTTTCTATTCGACGAATGCAGCGGCACGGGTGACAAGCAGTGGTTGCTGCTCGTTTACCAACGCGACCGAGATGAATCCGACCACCACTACGGCTGCGCTGACCGGCGACGGTTCATATGCGCTATACATCAATTTTGGTAACATGGCGGCCAATGCCTCGTCAAAGCTGACCTGGTACTACGCAGCGGCGCCGGCGGTCAATATCGCCGCCATCGCAGGTGCTGTGGCAGTGTCGGCATCGCAGTTGACCTACAACCTCGGGTCCCGGCAGACCGTGACCTACAACGGCTCGCCATACTCACTGCCGGCCCTGTTCCCGACTGCGACGCTGTCTAATAATGGCACCTTGAGCGCGACCACCGATTACAACTTCCAATATAGCGGTAATCCCGTAACCTCATTCACCCACGCCGGCACCTACAGCAACATCGGCATCGCGCTGGTTTCAGGTTTCACCGGCTCCGGCCTGACGGCCAACATCACCCTCGACCAGACTTTCAGCTCTAAAGGCGAGCTGGTCATCAACCCCAAGTACCTTGATCTGACGGGCTATTCGGTGGCATCATCCAAAACATATGACGGAACTACCAGCGCATCCTATGCGGTGGCGCCATCATTTCGGACAGCCATTGCTGCTGGCACCGGTACATCGAGTGACGGAAAACCCTACAGTGGAGATGTAATCAATTTTTCAGGCAGTCCCTCTTACAATTCACCCAATGTTGCTACCGCATCGTCCGTTTCGTTCAGTTCGCTTTCGCTCGATAATCCTGACTATCGTCTAATCATTCCGGAGGCGGTAGCGTTAAGCATCAGTCAGAAGGCACTGACTGCCACCGTGACCGCACCCAATAAGATCTATGATGGCACCAACACCGCAACTCCGACGCTGTCCATTACCGCTGGACTGGTGAGTGGGGAAACCGTAACCGCTACCGGAACAGGCACCTTCAACAGCAAGGACGTAGCATCGGCCAACCTGGTCACTGTCAATAGTACGGCACTGGCCAACGGCACCGGTGGCGGTCTGGCTGGTAATTACAGTTTGGTGAGTGGTCAAACGGTTGCGGCATCGATCACGCCAAAGACACTGACCATGAGTGGTCTCTCTGTGTCCTCAAGCAAAGTTTATAACGGCACGACAGCGGCAGTGGTGACAGATGCAAAGACGCTGGCCTCCGAAGCCGCCGGCGTGGGAACGACGAGCGACGGCAAGTATTACAACGGCGATACGGTGAGCCTCACAGGCACGGCGGTGGGCACATACAACAGCAAGGATGTTGCCACGGCCAGCACGGTGACCTACAGCGGCCTGTCGCTTTCCGGCGGGCAGGCCGGCAACTACAGCCTGACGATCCAGACCCCGGCCTCGGCGACGATCACCCGCCTCAATTCGGTGACTTGGACGGGCGCCGCCACCGGCAACTGGTTTGACCCGGCCAACTGGGGCGGCGCGGTACCCGATCTGGCCAATGTGGCCAATGTTGTCATCCCGACTGGCGCCACGATCAGTTTCAACAATGCTTCCGTGGTGTCGCCGGTCGTAGCCGGTGGCACGGTGTCGCTCGATGGTATCAGCGCCTCAGGGACAGGCGGCTTGAGTCTGGCGGCAGGCACGCTGGCGATAGCCAACAACCTGACGCTGGGAAGCTTCAGCCAGAGCGGCGGTGCGCTGACCGTTGGAGGTAACGCTTCGATTGGCCATAGCAGTGCAGCGCTGGCACAAAGTGGTGGCACATTGGCTGTTACCGGCGCCACCGACCTCACCGCAGGTGCAAACAACATCTCCCTGACCAGCGCCGGCAACAACTTTACTGGCGGCGTGCGCGTGGTCAGCGGCAACAACTTGAGTATCACCGACACCAACGCTTTGGTTCTGGGCAATGCCGCTGGTATGTCAACGATCAGTGGTAACCTGGTGGCTGTCGCAGCTGGCAACATCATTCAGAGCGGGGCATTGACGGTGAACGGCACATCCTCCTTCACCGTCGGCGCCAACGCCATCACGCTGGATAATTCCAGTAATAATTTCACCGGCGCGGTCGGTCTGTCGAATTCTGGTAGCAACAACGTTTCGTTGCGCGACACCAATGACCTGGTCCTGGGTACCGTTGGTGTCGGTTCGGGTACGTTGACCGTGCAGTCGGGTGGCGCACTCAGCGGCTCCAGCGCGATCACGACCTCGGGCGCAGTCACCTTAAACGTTGGAAGCGGAAGCGGCACATTGAGTGGCATCCTTAGCAGCCTAAGCAGTCTGACCAAGACCGGCAGCGGCACACTGACGCTTTCAGGCGCGAACAACTACACCGGCGCGACCACGATTTTGGATGGCACACTGAGTGTGGCCACCATCGGCAACGGCGGTGTCTCAGGCAACCTTGGCGCCGCCTCTAATGCGGCAGCCAATCTTGTCTTGGGGGGCGGCACGCTGCAGTACACGGGTGCGTCGGCATCGACGGATCGCAACTTTACCTTGACCGCAGGGACGATTTCGTCAATTGACGTGACTATAAACAATCTGACGCTGGCGGGCGCAAGTACAGCCACCACCGGAGCACTGACCAAGATTGGCAATGGCACCCTGACACTTTCGGGCGTCAACAATTATACTGGTAGCACCACCATCAGCGTCGGTACGCTGGCGTTGGATGCCACCGGCACGATAGCGGCGAGTTCCGGTCTGGCGAATGCAGGCACCTTCACCATTGTCGCCGACAAGACAATTGATTCGATGACCGGCGATGGGGCTACGATACTGGGCGGCATCCTGACCATCGGTGATGCCAGCAACACCTCGGGAAGGTACAGCGGTATCGCCAGCGGCACGGGTGGGATAACCAAGGTCGGGACCGGTACACTCACGCTTTCGGGCGCCAACAGCTACAGCGGCGCGACGACGCTTTCGGAGGGCATATTAAACGCCAATACAAGCGTGGCATTAGGTAATGAGAGTGGGACAAACACGCTGGTTTTCACCGGTGGGTCGCTACAGGCTAGCGGCACTATCTCTTCACCGAACACACGGACAGTAACGCTGACAAGCACCGGCGTTATCGACACAAACGGCAATAACGTAAGTATTGTCGGTGTGGTGAGCGGATCTGGAGGGATCACCAAAACCGGCTCCGACACCCTGTCCCTTTCGGGCGTCAACACCTACAGCGGCACAACCACAGTGAACGACGGTGTGCTTTCCATCGCGGCAGCTACCGGTATTGGCAGCGGGAGCGTTGTTCTCGGCGGCGGCACGCTGGCAGCGACCGGCGATTTGGATTTCGCCAGCCGCACTGTAACGGTGACAGCCGACAGCACATTAAGCGCAGCCAGCAACAAGACGATATCTGCTGGGGTTTTCAGCGCCTCCGGGCACAACCTCGCACTTGACGGCGGCGGCAATTTCACTTTGACCAACATCGGCAATGATTTTGGCACGGTGACCATTCCCAGCGCGGCAACTGTGTCTCTAAAAGACGCCGATTCACTGACTCTGGGAGCGTCTGCCATAAGCGGTAATCTGACGGTTGAAGCGCTGGCTGGGGCCCTGACGGTGTCCGGCAATATCAGCAAGTCATCCGGAGCGGAGGCCACCGCAACCCTCAAGGCGACGGGAAATATTCTTCAAAACTCAGGGACTTCGATCAGCTCCAACAACGATAAATTGAACACTGTCTTCTGGTCCGATACCGATGGCAACAATTCAGGCAGGATTGCCGTGAACCCGACCAATTCGACAGCCGTGTCAATCACCACCAACGGCGGCGGCATCTGGATGGGCGGCGGCAGCGGCGCGGATACTTGGATGCCCTACAGCGGTGCGACAGCAATCAACGTCGGCAATGGCTATGCTGTCAGTGCCGATGGTGGTAACAGTGGCGTCAGTCTGGTCAAGGCAACCTTGAACGCCGGCATGGGTAATGTGTACCTGGCGGCCAAAAGCAGTTACACGGGCAGCAGCAGTAACAATTACGGCGTCTACATGGATTCGGCCAGTGCCGTTACGACGACCGGAACCGGAACCATCAGCATCACGGGGATCGGTGGGGGTAGTACCGGCTCCAACAATAATGACGGAGTTCGCATCGAAACAACCGTGCAGAGCGCAAGCGGCGCCATCGCAATCACCGGAACGATGGGATTACCCGGATCACTGAATCAGTCAGAAGGGATTGCCCTGGAAGCGACCGCTGATGTGACCAGCACAAATGGCAGCATCTTGCTGCAAAGCGATACGTTGTGGATTGCCCCCGCCGGCAGTTTGCAAAGCGCAGACACTCTTACCGTCCAGCCCTTGATTGCCAGCACCACCATCGGCGTGGGCAGCGGGTCTGGCACTTTGAGTCTGCCTTCTGCCTATTTCACCAGCAACTTCGTCAACGGTTTCTCCAACATCACCATTGGCCGCAGCGACGGCACCGGTGCGCTCTCGGTCAACGGCCTGACTTTCCAGGACAACCTCACCCTGTTGGCGGGCGGCGCCAATGCCAACATTACTCTTGCCGGAACTATTGCCAATTCCGGCGCCGTAACCTCATCCGGCAGCCTGCTGGTCAAGGCGGGGGGGCATATTGCCCAGAGTGGGTCGATTACGACCCAGAACCAACCAGTTATCCTTTGGTCCGATGGCGATGGCAGCGGTGTCGGCGCCGTATGGCTTGGTCAGGTTTCCGCTGCTCCTTCGGCAAGCTCCATTACGACCAATGGCGGTCATCTCTGGATCGGCGGCGGCAGTGCCTCCGCCACCCCATGGAATGGTCTGACCGTCGGCAACGGTTATGCCACGGGCGACAGCACGACGTACTCCAATGGCATCATGCTCAATGGTGTTGCCATCAGTACGGGCGATGGAAATATAGCGTTACACGGCAAGAGTACCGTCGGAGCAGGACTAAACCCCATCAGCGAGTGGATAACCACTGCACAAGGCATACGATTTTCGACCAAGGCAGCCAGCAGCATCAACTCCGGAACCGGGACGATTGTGCTGGATGGTGTGGGACGAAGTATGGGCACTGGTGTTTGGGGAGGAGGGGTTGAATTAGCCGTCTATGGCGCTCAATTATCTCACTCAATCACATCAGCCGCGACCACCGGAGATGCAATTACGATCACCGGTGACGCCAGTTCTGTGACTTCGGGGTCGCCGGCATCAAGCTTTGGGATGCTTATAAATTGGGGTTCTTCGATTACAGCTACCGGTGGTGGGAATATCCTGTTAACCGGCATGAATGGAACAGTCGGGACGATTTCCCCCTACAGCCAGGCAATCTATGCGAATGACAACTCCAGTATCAGCATCAATGCCGGCGCCGGCAACCTGACACTCATCGGCCGTGGCGATATCAGCGTTTCAAGCGCAACGCTTACCTCGTCAGGCACAACCACCATCACAGCCGAGAACGTCACCCAAACAACCCGCTACGGCATTGCCGCCAATAACACCGGCAACGACTTCAGCGGCAACGTTCTTCTCACTGGGGCTATAATATCCGTAACGGATGCCAACGCCATCGTGCTTGACAATGTAATTGCCACCGGCACTTTGACTGTTGAAACAAAGGGTGGCGCTACGGCGAACATCACCCAGGCGACCGGCAAGGCGATCAGCGCCACCGGCCTGGTCACACTGACCGCAGGCGCAAGCGCCACCCCGGCCGATATCACTCTGGCCAACGCTGGCAATGATTTCGAGAACGCCACCAGCGGCGTGAAAGTAATGCGCGGCAAGGATGTCAGCCTCACCGACGCCAACGCCATCGTGCTTGACGATGTCACCACCACCGGTACCCTGGCTGTTGAAACCAAAGGTGGCGCCACGGCCAACATCACCCAGGTGACCGGCAAAGCGATCAACGCCGCCGGCCTGGTCACACTGACCGCAGGCGCAAGCGGCACTGAAGCCGACGTCACCCTGGCCAACGTCACCAACGACTTCAAGAACACCACCAGCGGCGTCAAAGTGGTGCGTGGTAAGGACGTCAGCCTGACTGACGCCAACGCGATCGAACTGGCCGATGTCACCACCACCGGCAACGCCCAGTTCGCCACTGCCGGCGCCATCGACTTCAGCGGCATTGCCACCATAGGCGGCAACCTGATCGCAAGCAGCCTGGCCAACGGCGGAACCGGGGCGGCCATCACCGACAGCGGCGTCGGAAAACTCCTGATCACCGGCACATCGATCATCACTGCCGGCGCCAGCAGCATCACCCTCGACAACGTCGCCAACGACTTTGTCGGTGCAGTTACAGCCACTAGCGGCGCCACAAGCATCAAGGATGCCAATGCCTTGACAACGCACCTGACCACCGGCGTCACCGAACTGACTTCTGTCGGCGCACTGACCATTGATGGCACGAGCGGCAACCTGACCACCACCTCTGCCGGTCTGACCTTTGGCGCCGCAGCCGCCACCGTATCCGGCAACATGATCGCTACCTCCAGTGGAGCAGTAGATCAGACCGGTGTCCTGACGGTTAGCGGCACCTCGAACATTGCTGCCGGAACCAACAGCGTCACCCTGGCCAATGCCGCCAACGACTTTGTCGGCGTCTTGACGGTAGCAGGCGGCGTCACCAGTATCAAGGATGCCAATGCTTTAACTGCACACCTGACCACCGGAGTCACCGCCCTGACGGCAGTGAGCACCCTTAAAGCAGACGGCACGAGCGGCGACTTGACTACCACCTCCGCTGGTCTGACCTTCGGCGACGCCGCCGCCACCGTATCCGGCAACCTGATCGCGACCTCCATTGGAGCAGTAGATCAGACCGGTCTCCTGACCGTCAGCGGCACATCGAACATCGCAGCCGGAACCAACAGCGTTACCCTGGCCAATGCTGCCAACGACTTTGGCGGCGCACTGACCGTGGCCGGTGGCGCAACCAGCATCAAAGACAGAAACGCCCTGACCGCGCACCTGACCACCGGCGTCACCGCCCTGACTGCCGCTGGCGCTCTGACGCTTGACGGTACGAGCGCCAATCTGACCACCAATTCGGCCGGACTAACCTTTGGCGCCGGGACAACGACAGTGACCGGTGCACTTGTAGCGACTTCCACTGGCGCGGTTAGCCAGACTGGCGCCGTGACGGTAACCGATGTATCGAATATTGCTGCCGGGAACAACAGCGTAACCCTTGCCGATGCTGCCAACGACTTTGGCGGTGCACTAACGGTCATTGGCGGCGCAACCAACGTTAAGGATGCCAATGCGCTTACGGCGCACCTGACCACAGGCATCACGGGTTTGACCGCCGTTGGCGCTCTGACACTTGACGGCACAAGCGGCGACTTGACCACCAACTCAGCCGGGCTAACCTTCGGTGTCGGTACAACAAACGTGGCTGGCGCGCTTGCGACGACCTCCACTGGCGCAGTTGGCCAGACCGGCACAGTAACGGTAGCTGACGCATCCAGCATTGCAGCCGGGAGCAACAGTGTTATCCTTGCCGACACTGCCAATGATTTTGGTGGCGCACTGACCGTGGTTGGCGGCGCAACCAGCATCAAAGACAAAAACACCCTGACCGCGCACCTGACCACCGGTGTCACAGGCCTGATCTCGGTTGGCGCTTTGACGGTTGACGGCACAAGCGGCGCCCTGACCACCAACTCAGCCGGGCTGAATTTCGGCGCTGGAGCAACCACCGTGACCGGCACGCTTGCGGCAACCTCCACTGGCGCCGTTAGTCAGACCGGCGCGGTAATGGTAACCACCACCTCCAACATCGCAGCCGGAAGCAAGAGCATAACGCTTGCCGATACTGCCAACGACTTCGGCGGTTTGCTGACCTTGGCTGGTGGCGCAACCAGCATCAAAGACAAGAACGACCTGACCGCGCACCTGGCTACCGGTGTCACCGGCCTGACCTCGGGCGGCGTCCTTACCGTTGACGGTACAAGTGGCGCTTTGACCACGAATTCCGCCGGCCTCACCTTCGGAGAAACGAACGTAATCGGGGAGTTGGCGGCGACTTCCACCGGCGCAGTTGGCCAGACCGGCATCGTAACGGTAACCGATGCATCCAGCATTACAGCCGGAACCAACAGCGTAACCCTCGCCAATGCCGCCAACGACTTCGGCGGTGCACTGGCTGTGGTTGGCGGCGCAACCAGTATCAAAGACAAGAACGACCTGAGCGCGCACCTGACCACCGGTGTTACAGGCCTGACCGCTGTGGGTGCCTTGACGCTTGACGGTACGAGCGGCGACCTGACCACCAATTCCGCAAGTCTGACCTTTGGCAGCGCAGTCACCACCGTAACAGGAAAGCTGGCGGCGACCTCCAGTGGCGCAGTCGGCCAGACCGGTGCGGTAACGGTAACCACCACCTCCAATATCGCAGCCGGCAGCTACAGAGTTACACTGAACAACACCGCCAACGACTTTGGCGGTGTAATGACCGTGGTCGGCGGCGCAACCAGCATCAAAGACAGAAACGTCCTGACCGCGCACCTGACAACCGGCGTCACCGAACTGACCGCCGCTGGCGCTCTGACGCTTGACGGCACGAGCGCCAACCTGACCACCAATTCGGCCGGACTAACCTTCGGCGCCGGGACAACGGCCGTGACCGGTGTGCTTGCGGCGACCTCCTCTGGCGCAGTTAACCAGACCGGCGCCCTGACGGTAACCGACACATCGAACATCGCAGCCGGAACCAACAGCGTAACCCTTGCCGACGCTGCCAACGATTTTGGCGGTGCACTGACCGTGGCCGGTGGCGCAACCAGCATCAAAGACAAAAATACCTTGACGGCGCACCTGACCACAGGCATCACGGGCCTGACGGCAGTTGGTTCTCTGATGCTTGACGGCACAAGCGGTGACTTGACCACCAACTCCGCCAGTCTAACCTTCGGGGCCGGGACAACAACTGTGGGCGGCGCACTGGCGGTGACCACCACTGGAGCCGTAGGCCAGACCGGCACAGTAACGGTAACTGACGCATCCAGCATTGCAGCCGGTAGCAACAGTGTAACCCTTGCCGACGCTGCCAATGACTTTGGCGGCGCGCTGACCGTGGCAGGCGGCGCAACCAGCATCAAAGACAAAAACAGCCTGACCGCGCACCTGACCACCGGTGCCACCGGCCTGACCGCCGTCGGTGCTTTGACGGTTGACGGCACAAGCGGCGCGCTGACCACCAACTCAGCCGGCCTAACCTTCGGCGCTGGGACAACCACCGTAACCGGTGCGCTTGCGACGAGCTCCACGGGTGCAGTTAGCCAGACCGGCGCAGTAACGGTAACCACCACCTCCAACATCGCAGCCGGAAGCAACAGCATAACGCTTGCCGATACTGCCAACGATTTCAGCGGCTTGCTGACCGTGGCTGGTGGCGCAACCAGCATCAAAGACAAGAACGACCTGACCGCGCACCTGGCTACCGGTGTCACCGGCCTGACCTCGGGCGGCGTCCTTACCGTTGACGGTACAAGTGACGCTTTGACCACGAATTCCGCCGGCCTCACCTTCGGAGAAACGAACGTAATCGGGGAGTTGGCGGCGACTTCCACCGGCGCAGTCGGCCAGACCGGCATCGTAACGGTAACCGACGCATCCAGCATTGCAGCCGGAACCAACAGCGTAAACCTTGCCAATGCTGCCAACGACTTCGGCGGCGCACTGACCGTGGCAGGCGGTTCAACAAGCATCAAAGACAAAAACGACCTGAGCGCGCACCTGACCACCGGTGTCACAGGCCTGACCGCTGTGGGCGCCTTGACGCTTGACGGTACGAGCGGCGACCTGACCACCAACTCCGCAAGTCTGACCTTTGGCAGCGCAGTCACCACCGTAACAGGAAAGCTGGCGGCGACCTCCAGTGGCGCAGTCGGCCAGACCGGCGCAGTAACGGTAACGACCACCTCCAACATCGCAACCGGCAGCAACAGGGTTACACTGAACAACAGCGCCAACGACTTTGGCGGCGTAATGACCGTGGTCGGCGGCGCAACCAGCATCAAGGATGCAAACAGCCTCACTGCACACCTGACCACAGGCGCCACCGACCTGACTTCCGTCGGCGCACTGACCATTGACGGCACAAGTGACACTTTGACAACGAACTCTGCCGGTCTCACCTTCGGCGATGCAGCCACGACCGTATCCGGAATCCTGGCATCGACCTCCACCGGAGCAGCAGGTCAGACCGGTGTCCTGACCATCGGCGGTGCCTCCACCATCAACGCCGGAACGAACAATGTGACCCTGAACAACATTGGAAACGATTTCAAAGGCGCGGTAACGCTTACCGGCGGGGCCATCAATATCCTTGATCAGAACGGAATGACGCTGAACTCAGTCCACTCCACCGGTGCCTTCAATGCTGCTACCCTGACAGGCGATCTGATCCTGAATGGGGCCATAACAAGCACAAACAGCTCGAGCGACGCTGTTACGCTGAACGCGGGCAGAAACAGCGCTGCCGGCACAGCGGCTGGAGGGAACATCATCATCAGTGGCGGCTCGGTAACGCCTGGTCCAGGCGGTCGTGCGACACTCCTGACCGGCAGTGTTAGCGGAAGTACCGGATTAACCAGCATGATTGGATCGGGTAGCGGCAATTTCCTTTACAACAGCGATGAAACCGCAACCAACTACACCGTGGCGCTGGGGGCTGGCGCCTATGCCGTTTACCGCGAACAACCCCGTGTAACCGTTACCGCGGATAACGGCGAGACAACATACAACGGCCTTGGTTACAGCGGCGGCGCCGGACTTAACTACAGCGGTTTTGTTAACGGTGACACTTCGATCGCGCCCGCTGGTGCGCTCACATACGGTGGCTCCAGCCAGGGGGCAACCAATGTCGGAAACTATGTTATCTCCCCCTCCAGCCTTGCTAGCGGGAAAGGCTATGCCCTCTCCTACTCCGACGGTAGCCTGACGGTCAACCCGGCGCCGATAACCATCACCGCCAACGATGCCAGCAAAAACGCCGGGCAGACAGCCACCTTTACCGGCGCCGAATTCACCGCAAGCGGCCTGCAGAACAATGAGACCATCGGCAGCGTTAGCTTTGCCAGCGAAGGTTCAGCCCCGTCGGCAAGCGCCACCGGTTCACCCTACAGTATCGTCCCCGGCAATCCAGTCGGCGGCAGCTTCAGGGCCGGCAACTACATCATCAGCTACAGCAACGGCAAGTTGACTGTCATCCCGGTCATTGAACAGGTTCCCAGCGCCGTCACCGCCTTGATCGGCGCCGCCGCGAATCTGCCCCCCGCCTTGCCGCCGATCATCAAACCACCAGCCCAGTTGCTGATCGAGATCGTATCTGAAACCCCCGTCACAGTGCCCGCCGTCCCCGCGCCGACTACCCCGGTTGCGCCAGAAACCCTGGCTGCACCGGAAACCCCCAGCGTAACGCCAACTGTCCAGCCATCTGTGGCAAACGTTCCTGCTGTTGTCACGCCACCGCCAGTCGCTGTTGCGCCACCCGTTGCTCCGATACCGTCTCCCGCCATGCCCGTTGTTTCTCCGGTCGGCGCCGCAACAGCCGTTGCAGCAACGCAGCCTTCAGAGCCAACCGCTCCTGCTCCCAGCGAAGCAACGACGATATCAAGCGTAGTGCCGCCCGCCGCTCCTCCGACAGTCGTCGCCGCCACCCCTGTTACTCCGGCCGCTCCTTCTGTTGCGTCGCCGATTGTCATCGCACCACCGGTTGTTGCCCCAATTACCGCCGAAGTTGCTGCAGAAACCTTTTCGCCGGCAGCCCTGGCAAGCGGCTCAATCAGCACCGACTCTCTGGCGGGCACATCACCGGCATTCCAGAGCGTCCTCAGCAACGCTCTGGCCCAGGGCGTTGCACCGGCAGTAGCCATTCAGCGGGCCATCAGCGCCGCGGCTGAAAGCGCGGCTGCAGAACTGACCGACAGCTCCCCTGCGGCATCGATTGCCAACGGCTCCTTTGCGACAAGTTTTCCTGAGGCCGACTCGCCTGCATTCCAGGCCGCCCTGAGCGGCCTGCTTGCCAAAGGCGTCTCACCTGCCGAAGCGATGCGGCGGGCCGCAAACGCTGCGGCTGAAAGCGCGGCCGCAGCACTGACCGACAGCTCTCCTGCGGCATCGATTGCCAACGGCTCCTTTGCAAGTTCCCCGGCTGCCGCCTCGCCTGCATTCCAGGCCGCCCTGAGCAGCCTGCTTGCCAAAGGCATCTCGCCTGCCGAAGCGATGCGGCGGGCTGCAAACGCTGCGGCTGAAAACGCTGCCGCAGCACTGACCGACAGCTCTCCTGCGGCATCGATTGCCAACGGCTCCTTTGCGACAAGTTCTCCGCTCGCTGCCTCGCCTGCATTCCAGGCTACTTTGAGCAGCCTGCTTGCCAAAGGGTTTTCGCCTGCTGAAGCGATGCAGCGAGCGGAGGGCGCCGCACTTGCAGAGACTGCTGCCATCGCAGCCGACGCGAAAAACCCAATGGTTGGAATCGCATCCGGCAACCAGACATTCCTGGAGAAATTTTCGCCGACCGGTGATATCAGCAAAGGGTTGGGCTCCGCCCTTGCGCGGGGAGTGCCGCTGGAAGTAGCGATCCAGAATGCCATGCTGGCCAACGCGGCGGAACAGCAGGCGATCAAGAATGATGCTGCAAGCCCTCTTGCAGGCTTCTCTTCAGGAAACACCTCATTATTACCCAAAGGCAGCAGCGATTTTGACAAGGCGCTGACCAGCGCCATCAACAGGGGCCTCGCCCCTGCGGAGGCTATTGTATTTGCCCAGAAGGTGGTAGCGCAAATACCGGCTGATGCACAGACCCCCGCAACCGCTTTGGCCACAGGCAAGAATGTTGATACAATCCTTGGCATTGCGGGGACCAGCCCTACTTTTGAAAAGGCCCTGGGCAATGCCGTGGCCCGCGGTATGTCGATACCTGCCGCGCTTGCCTATGCGAAACGGGTTGAAGCGGCCAGCGCCCTGCGCCTTCCCGTGCCGGCCAACCTGGCGAAACTGTTGCCGACAGGCAGCGGCTCGGTAGCGGTGACCACTGTAGCCGGTAAGCAGTTGCCAGGATGGATGCGATATGATACAGCGAGTAAGTCTTTCATTGTTGTAGATGCCCCTTCCGGCGCCTTGCCAATGGAGGTGGCCATAACGGCGGGGGGCTCGCGCACGGTGATGCGTATTTCGGAAAACAACGGTAAACGGCCTTAATCTGGAGGAGTACACATGAACGGGAGTAAACTGCTAGAACTGTTGCGTGAAGTCAAAAATACCGCTACGAATTGGAACAAGCTGGTTGAAGTGCTGCGCAGTGATAAAAAATGGAAGGTGTTTGGCGGTATTCTGCTGGCAATCGTAATTATTGGCACGGTGCTATCGCTCCTGGCGCGGGTTACTTTTCTTCGTGACGATCCAAAGACCCGCCCCCAAATTGCGGTGGTCGCTCCCAAAGAGAGCACTTCGGCCAAAGCCCTTAAGCAGGGAGCAGAACTGTATGCCGATGCCATTAACCGAAAGGGTGGATATAAAGGACGGCCCCTGCAAATCGTGGCGATAGATGAAACCCCGCAGACGGCGGAAAAATTGATTGCCAACAAGCGGATTGTCGCCGTTGTCGGCCACATGAATCCCCAGATACTCAAATCGTCTGCGCCTCTGTATGTGGCCAATAAAATGCCTGTCGTTACCCCTCTTTCCCTGGGTGAAACCATTCCCGGGATTACCTCTCTGGGGCTTGATCCCGGGGATCAGGCGCGCTTTTCTGCCAATTATGCCCGCAACATTCAGATGCGCCGGATCATGTATATCGTTCGTGAGAGCGGCCCTGAATTCGAGCCCTTTGTGGAGTCATTTGTTGATGTGTTTAAGCGCTTTGAAACTCCGGTAAAACAGACATGGAGTATTCCTTCCGGCCCTGAGTCGGCAGCGCGTCTCAAATCCGTAATGGAGGATATCAAAAAAATTGATATAGGTTCTGTGTATGTTGTAGCCAGTCCCGAATTGTCGGCACGCATCGTCAAAGGGATCCGCGAAACCGGGAATCCGCTGGACATTTTTGGTCCGGCTCCCCTTGCCAGCGGTGAATTTGTTCAGACCCTCGCAACATTGTCAGGGAAGGACGCCGCCATCCAGAGCCATGGCATTATCGCGGTTACCCCTGTGCTATTCGACACCGCCAATGAAGAAGCCCAGCAATTTCAGACACTGTATCAGCAAAAATTCGGCGTATCTCCGGATTGGATAGCGACTTGCGCCCATGATGCTGTCAAGGTCGCCCTATCTCCCAACCCTGGCGTTGATGAAATTAACGGGATAACGGGAACGATGAGTTTTTTTGAACATCGTGCCCAGCTTCCGATTTTGATGGCGATTTATACCGGAGACAGGATGATTTCCGCGCCGGTGCAGCTTCTCCCGATTGCAAAAGGGGCTAACTTCAACTATATCGAGGCGCTTCGCAGTGGCCGGGTGCTCTACGTCAATGACCGCTTCATGTTCAAAACGAATGTTGTCTATGTTGGCGTAACCATGAATGAAGTAAGCGATCTCGAACTCCAGAAAGACACCGCGACCCTGGATATGTCCATCTGGTTCCGTTATCGCGGCAGTTTTGACCCGCAGGATCTACAGATTCCGAATGCCGTGGAACCGGTCAAGTTTGATAAACCTGAAGAAAGCAAGGAAAGTGATGACGTACAGTATCGTCGCTACCGTATCAAACAGAAATTCAAGTTGAACTTTACCGATGCCAAGCGTGCTTACGGCCAGCATATTACCGGCATTGCGTTCCGGCATCGCCTCCTGAACCGGAACAACCTTTCCTATGTGGTCGATGTCCTCGGCATGCCCACAGGCAATGCGCTTATTGATGATCTGCTCAAAAGAAAAGTTGTCAAATCAAGCACCGGCTGGGGAGTTGACAATGCCTGGATATCCCAGGATGTCGTCCGGGAACGGGGCGATGGAGCGCCTCAGTATGTCGGCATGACAGGCGAACAGCCCTTGTTCTCGAAAATTTCCATGGGGATACTTCTCAAACCTGCAACAACCACGGCCCGAGATATTATTCCTGGTGAATACTTTATCTATATCGCGATCTTTGGATTGCTGGGCGCCATCATTGCCGTTGTGCTTGATTCGAACAAATGGAAGGGGCACTGGGTTCTCCAATCCTGGTTGCTGCGGGTGATCTTCTGGCCCCTGCTCCTGCTGTCAGCAGGGAATCTTGTGCTGGATTGGGCATTTGCCGATCTTGCGCCCGCCTCGACACGGAACTTCGTAATTGTGTATGAAAGCCTCTGGTGGATTCTTGCCGCGTGGCTTGTGGACAAGGCCATTCGGCGATTTATCTGGGATCCTCTTGAATTGAAGACGCGGCGCAAGGTGCCGAATGTGATGAAATTCTTTGTCAGCCTGCTGATTTTCGCCCTCGCATTTGCCGGTGTCGTCGCTTTTGTGTTTGACAAGACGCTGACCAGTCTGCTTGCAACATCCGGTGTTCTGGCCATGGTTGTCGGTTTGGCTGTTCAGTCCAATATTGCAAACGTCTTTTCAGGGATTATCCTTAATGTCGAACGACCCTTCAAGGTGGGGGACTACGTCAAAATCAACAACCTGCTCGGCCAGGTGACGGATATCACCTGGCGTACCACCAGGCTCGAATCCAGTGACGGCCAAACCCTAATTTTGGCCAATTCCAAGGTTTCGGAAGCATTCATGGAGAATTATAGTGAAGTGCCTCACGGTATTGCGGCAGAAACGATGATCTATACATCTCCCGAAACGGATCCGGCACAGGTGCTGGCGATCATCGAGGAAGCCGTGGCACAGAACAACTCCATTACCGGCAAGGATGATCCGATGCTCGCCCCCATGGCCCGTTTTAAGGGAATCGTCAACATACACGGCCATTGGGTGGCGGAGTTTTCCGTGGGCTATAGGGTGAAAATCCTTCCGAAAAAATCTCAGGCCAAGGAAAAACTCTGGTCGTTTGTCCGCCAGAAGTTCATTGAACAGGGAATTGCGCTGATTCCGTCCACAGGCTTTACGATTCCGGGGGCAGACGATGATTCCGACAAATCCGGCGGAAAAGCTAAAAAAGTATAGATATCAAAGCATCAAGAGTTGCATGGCGCATCACGTACCCAGAGATTATGGAAATTATGGAGGCATCAGACCGGCGTAAACAGGGGAACAAAAATATTGACACGCACTGAAAATGTGATAATACTTCCGCGGCGTAGGGTATAAAAGGCTGGACAGTCCTTTTGAAATGTCTTGGGTGTCGGCTTTCGCTGGGGTGACGGCAAGGAAGACTTTGTACAAGGTCATCAATAGTAGTTAAATTATTCAGGTATCACGAACCAGGAGAGGAGACCGCATTATGGAAGAAACAACTGTTGGAGCCGCGGAAGCTGAAGCATTAGCCGCTGAAACCGAAGAGTCTGTTGACCCGACTGAAGGACGGGCAGAACGTTTGGAAAAACTTGCCAAAAATCATATACTGGCATCGATGGGGGTTGGATTGATTCCCTTTCCTCTGGTCGATATGGTTGCATTGTTCGGGATTCAGCTTGACCTGGTCAAGAAGCTGTCTGTTGAGTACGATGTGCCGTTCAAACAGGAAATCGGGAAATCGATCGTTTCCTCGCTTGTGGGAGGATTCCTTCCTGCATCGCTGGGCAGTGCCATAGCAAGATTCATTAAATTCATTCCGATTATCGGCCAGTCCGTAGGCGCCGTTACAATGCCGGTTTTCTCGGGGGCTGCCACCTACGCCATTCACAAGGTGTTCGTACAGCACTTTGAGTCAGGCGGGACTTTCCTCGATCTGGACCCTGAAAAGGTTAAAACCTATTTTTCGGAGCAGTTTGCCAGGGGCAAGAAAATTGTGACTGGCCTGAAACCAGCGGCAGCGCCAGCGGCGACAGAGACAGAGGCAGCGAGCGCAGCCGCCTAACCCCGATTAACGGAATAAGAAAGCTTACGAAACCATTTCTTGCCGGAAAAACGCAGGGAATGGTTCATAGTTTCCCAATCGGTTTTATTTGTTGAGCGTAGGGTGGCGCCATGAATCCTTATTTATGTGCGCCACCCGTTTGCATTGTGCTCACCTTGGTTAACCCATGTAGCTTGCAGAGGTGTCTTTGACTATCCAGACCATACGTCATCTGACAACGTCAACATTGCTGGAATTCTTCAGGCGTGAATCGGAGAGTCAGTGGAGATCGTGGCGTGGCATACTGGTCATGGCCACGCTCTCTGGTATTGCCAATGGCCTTCTCCTGGCGGTAATCAATGCTGCAGCAGGGACAACGTCTCTTCTGTTTCTTAATCTACGTTATCTGGCCATTTTTTTTCTGGCTTTTATCCTCTTCTATTTTTCAAAAAAGCAGTCCATGACGAAGTCCACGATCATTGTCGAGCAGGTATTGCGAGAGGTACGGGTGCGTATCACCGACAAGATCAGGTCAACTTCCTTGCTTGAGTTCGAAGGCATCGGCCGGGAAGTGGTTTACAATCGGCTCACCCAGGAGACCACCACCATCTCCCAGTCTGCCCCTGTGCTGATCAATGCCTGCCAGGCTGCCATTATGCTGGTTTTTGCCGCCATCTACATCCTCTATCTCTCCGAAGTGGCCCTGTGGATCACCGCATTTGCCATCGCGGGCGGCATGGTCATGTATCTGGCCCATCACAAACAGATATCCCGGGAACTGCGGGCTGCAGATCGTAAGGAGCGTGAGTTTCTGGCGCTGCTGGACCAGTTGATGGAAGGGTTTAAGGAGATAAAGCTGAATCGCCGAAAAAGCGACGATCTTTTCGCCCATTTTAAGGTAATCGCCGGTGAGTCTGAAAGCCTGAAAATCAAAACCGGCACCTTGTACGTAACGGATTTCATGTTTTCGCAGGTTGCCTTTTATCTGCTCCTGGCCTGCCTCATTTTCCTGATGCCCCGTTTCAGCATGACGACGCCGTTCGTCGTCATCAAACTGACCGCCTCCATACTGTTCATCATGGGACCGCTCGAGGATTTTATCTCTTCCATCCCGTTTTTCGCCAAGGCGAATGTTGCTGCCGCCAACCTGCAGGAACTTGAGGCCCGCCTGGACGAAGCCCACGATATGCATTCATCCACCGCAGTGGCCGTTGAAATACCTGCTTTGTTCAGCGCCATTCACTTTGAAGACGTCATGTTCAGCTACATCGATGCTGAAGGACGGCAGCTTTTTTCCGTAGGACCGATCAATGAGGTGGTTCGTCAGGGAGAGGTGCTGTTTGTGGTTGGCGGAAACGGCAGTGGTAAATCGACTTTCATGAAGTTGCTGACCGGATTGTATCCCCATCGCTCAGGCGGGATCAGGATCGATGATATCGCGCTGGATCGGGACAGCATTGCCTCCTACCGTGAACTTTTCTCGATTGTGTTCAACGATTTTCATCTGTTTGAAAGGCTTTACGGTATCGAAAAAATCGATCCGGAACGGGTAAACAGGCTTATCCGTGAGATGGATTTGGATAAAAAGACCGCATTTAAAGAGGGCAGATTCACCAACGTAAATCTCTCAACCGGACAAAGAAAGCGTCTCGCCCTGATTACGGCGCTCATGGACGACAAGCCGATCTGTGTGTTCGATGAAGTTGCAGCCGACCAGGACCCTGTTTTCAGGAAGTATTTTTATGAAACATTTCTCGCAAAATTGAAAAGTGAAGGGAAAACCGTTATTGCCGTCAGCCATGATGATCGTTATTTTCATGTTGCCGACAGGGTAATCCGGATGGATTACGGAAAAGTAATCAGGGAAGGTAAAGAGTAGATGGAAACGACCGGTATTCTCAGTCAAATTCTGGCAGCGATTCGTGAGCGAAAGAAAAACGTATCGGATCGGACAGGGGCGCATTTTCGGGAGCATCGAAATACATGGATCGTTTCCGTTCTGGTATTCCTGCTGCTTGTGCCCATTCTCTGGCCATTCTTTTTTGTCACCATCCATGCGGGCCAGGCGGGAGTCTATTACATGCGCTTTTTCGGAGGCACTGTGGTTGACAAGGTTTACGCAGAAGGATTCCATGTCATTGCTCCCTGGGACATTATGACGGTCTATAACGTCCGTTTTCAAACGACCCCTCATGAGATGGATCTCCTGACCAACAAGGGAATGCAGATTCATGTGAAGATGGCGATCAGGTACCAGCCTGAATATGACACCCTGGCGGTTCTTCACCAGAAAGTCGGGCCGGATTATTTCAACAAGATCATCATCCCGGACGTCGAGGCCACAATTCGTAAAGTAGTAGGAAAATACGATGTTGAACAGCTTTATGCGTCGGAAAAGGATATTCTGCAGAAACTGACCAACGAGGCGTTTGCATCGGCCAATGACAAATATCTGAAGATCGACTCACTATTGATAACCAAGATAGAAATGCCGCCGAAGATCAAGGAAGCCATCGAAAAGAAGCAGGAAGAACAACACCTGGCAGAAGCCTATCAGTACAGGCTGGTGAAGGAGAAAAAGGAGTCGGAGAGAAAAGAGATCGAGGCCAGGGGGATCAAGTTATACAATGAGATCGTTACTTCATCCCTGTCAGAGCAGATACTTCGCTGGAAGGGAATTGAAGCGACGCTGGAAGTGTCAAAATCACCAAACTCCAAGATTGTTCTGTTTGGCTCCGGTAAATCCGGCCTGCCGCTGCTCTTTGACACCAATACCGGTATTCCTCCTGTGAAAGGAAAGTAATGCCCGCGACGAAGAGAAAGAGCATGGCTTTATGGCTAAAATAATCCAATTGGCAGTCCTCTCGCTCCTCGTTCTTCTGGTGCTTATTTTTTTCGATAAAAGCTATGATGATGTGAAGTCACAGCGAAGCAAGGTTGTCAACAAATCTGATACCGTCAATATTGCCGTGGTCTGGGATAAAGAGGTCAAAGATTTTCTGCTAATGGAGGGGGTTACCCTCGCCGCCGATGAAATCAATGAAAAGAAGGGTCTGTTCGGACGAAAAATCAAAATAAAGGTTTTTTACTCTAAAAATAATGCCGATGAGCTGAAATTGGCCAAAGAAGTGGCACAAGACACCTCCTTTGCGGCAGTTATCGGCCATAGAAGCTCGGCAAATGCCATCCCGGCATCCATTATCTACGAGTATTACGGGCTTTTATTCTTATCCCCGTCTGCCTCAAGCAGCAATCTCACGAATCACGGTTTTGGATACACATTTAGCACAATCCCGTCCGATAGTTATGTAAGTGTGGAGATCGCTGCTTTCATGAAGGCCCAGGGACACAAGAAGATAGCCATTGTTGATGACCGAAGTTTGTCCGGTAAAGAGATCGCAGATGGCGTTATGGAATCTCTTGCCGACATGGGGTTGCCTACCACGGTTCGCCGCCACTATTCACCCGGACAGATCGATTTCAAACCCTTGTGCGCCGAATTAACCAAACACGAATTTGACGCTTTGTTTGTCGGAGGACATCTCCCGGCGGCGGCGGAGTTCATCCGCGAAGCACGCAATATGGGTGTCAAACAACGTGTTTATGGCGGCAATTCAATCGATTCAAGGACTCTTGAACGCATTGCCGGTAATGCGGCAAATGGGACAGTTGTCCCCACCTCTTTTAATCTGGATCTGGACAATCCGGTAACGCTGGAATTTGTTAAAAACTTTAAGAAAAAATATCGAAAACCGCCTGATACACGCGCAGCCCATGGCTATGATTCAATGAAAATATTATTCGAGGCGATGAAGAAAAGTAAAACTGCGGACCCTTCGGTGGTAGCCTCTAATATGAGATTTATAAAGAACTTTCCGGGAGTGACCGGTAACTATACTTTTAATCTTTCAGGAGAGATGGAAGACACGAAAAGTTATTTCAAGTATTTGAACCAGACCAGGTTTGTCTATTTCGATGCTCCGAATGAAGCAGAGGATGAAACCAGGGATGAACCTAAGGTTGAATCGAAGGTTGAACCTAAGGTTAAGAATTAACGCAGGGTTGCTGGACCGGAATGATCTACTTGGGGGAATGAATATGATTATCATTGCAGCTGTGTACCTTGGGCTCTGTTTCTTGATCGCTTTGATCGGCAGCAGAAGGAAGTTCGGCTTTTGGGGAAACTTATTCTGTTCACTGTTTCTAACCCCTGTTATCGGCGCCATCGTTATGCTTGCCTCCGACATACAGCCGGAAAAAATAGAAAAGTGCCCCAATTGTGATTTTCCACTTGAAAAGCGGACGTAGTTCATGCCTGGGTCTGTAAACCTCTTCTGCATCCCGTATGCTGGAGGTAATGCATATTCATACCGGTCGCTTGAGCAACGGATGCCCCAGGCGATCAAGGTTCGGCCGCTTGAACTTCCCGGCAGGGGGCAGAGGTCGAATGAAAGTCGTGCAACAAGCCTGCAAGAGATGGCGCTTGATTTGCTGGCCGTCATGCGCCCGTCATTAAATCAGCCCTATGCGCTCTTTGGCCATAGCATGGGCGCATTTGTGGCCTACCTGATCTCTTGCCAACTGGTAAGGGAAGGTCTTCCGCTGCCGTCTCATCTGTTCTTATCCGGAAAAGGGCCTCCACACCGAAGCAGCGGAGAGGCGCCATGGCACGCGTTGCCGCTTGGGGAATTCAAGCTGAAACTTGCCGAGTTGGGCGGGAGCCCGGCGGCGGTGCTTGATAACAGGGAACTGATGGATTATTTTGCGCCGATCATCCGGGATGACATGAAAATCATTGCGGAATATCAGCACAATCCTGCGCCGCCGCTTGCAGTTCCCATAACAGTCATGATTGGCGCCGCAGACTATACGACAAAGGTGCAGGCCGCAGGATGGAATGAATTGACGACAGCCGGTTTTCGTTTGCTGCAGTATGAAGGAGGTCATTTCTTCTGGCTTGATCATCTTGACGACATCTGCGAGCTCATGCGTTCCACATTGAAATCGAAAAATGAACAGGTTGCTTAACAAAATGGCTCGATTCACGAATTATCTTTTTTTTCCTGTAATGATTTTTGTTTCATGGTGGTTCGTGACAGAGCATGAGTATTTTCCCGCCGTGATACTGCCCCCGATGAAGGCCGTATCAGCCTCTTTCCTGAAACAACTGGAATCTGGTCAACTGTCTCAGGATATTCTTGTCAGTCTGATCAGGGTTGCGAAGGGGTTCTCCATAGCAGCCATACTGGGTATTTTCCTGGGGCTCCTTATGGGGGTATCGAAAACAGTAAACCGTTTTTTTGTGATTCCGTTGAATGCCATCAGGCAAATACCGATTATCGCGTGGATTCCCCTGATCATCTTGTGGTGTGGAATTGGCGAATTGTCCAAGGTCGTTATTATCGTACTGGGAGCCTTTTTCCCTGTGCTGGTGAATACTGTCTTTGGAATCAGCCAGGTTCCCAAAGATTACATAGAGGTAGGAAGAATGTTCCGGCTCAGCCGGTGGAAGATGTTTACAAAAATATATCTGCCGTCCGCAATCCCGGCCATTTTTGAAGGCCTCAAGCTCGGGTTAAGCAACTCCTGGACGATTGTGGTTGCGGCAGAAATCATCGCCGCAAGCTCCGGGATAGGGTACAGAATCAATGATGCACGCAGCCTGATGCAATCGGAAGTTGTTATCGTGGGTATTCTGTTAATTGGTCTGATCGGGCTGGCATTGGATCAAATATTTGTCTGGGGCTCAAAACTGTTAACCCCCTGGGCTCATACAAAATAATGAAAAATGCGATGAGTCATAATGATCTTGTTATCAAAAATGTGAGCAAAACCTTTGAAGTAAACAAATCAGCGGTGAATGTTCTTGATGATGTCAGCATTGAAATTCAATCCGGGGAATTTATCTGTATCGTCGGCCATAGCGGGTGTGGTAAATCGACGTTGCTGAAAATAATCGCCGGTTTGCTGGAGTGCAATTCCGGCTCGGTGAAACTTGATGGCAAGGTTATCCTTGCGCCCGATACGGACGTGGGAATGATTTTTCAGGAACATCGGTTATTCCCCTGGCTGACCGTTGAGGAAAATGTTGCATTGGGGCTGGACAACATTTCTGGAGATAAAAGAGATCGGATTGTAGCAGAATATCTGGAATTGGTTAAGCTAACAGGTTTTGAGACCGCTTACCCGCATCAATTGTCAGGTGGCATGGCTCAACGAGCCTCTATCGCCAGGTCATTGGTCAATAACCCGAAGGTATTGTTGCTGGACGAACCGTTCGGCGCCCTGGACGCCCTGACAAGAATGCAGATGCAACAGGAGATTTTAAGAATCTGGGAAAAGGAAAAAAACACCATGATCCTTGTCACGCACGATATCGATGAGGCCATATATCTTGGAGACCGCGTTGTGGTCATCTCTTCCAGGCCAGGCAGAATTCTCGATATTTTCCAAATATCTCTTCAGCGTCCACGGGACAGGGCAGACGCGTTGCTGTCCAATCTGAAAAAAGCGATCTATTCCTGTTTCATGCCTGCGGATCACTTGGCGGCGAAGGAGATGGCTTGACCATGAAGGGACAAAAAACGAAACGTAGGATATGCGCATTTCTGCTGTCGTTATTGGCTTTTGCATTATTGGTATCCTGCCGCAACAGTGAAAGTCCAGCCCCGGGGATGCCCGCCAACAAGACCGTCAAACTGGGCTTTCCCGGGACGAATAATGTTTTCCAGGGCTTGCTGGGTGTAGCCCAGAATAAAAAGTTCATCGAAGAAGAGCTGGAAAAGATCGGATACCGTATCGAGTTTGTCTCTTTTTCGGGAATGGGTCCGGCAGTGAATGAAGCCCTGGCCGGCAGCAAGATAGATTTGGCGATATACGCCGATTTTCCGGGGATCATTGCAAAGTCCCGGGGTGTCAATATCGATTTGCTCGGAATTCCGGAGAACAAGGTTCATGCCAGTGTTTTGGTAAAAATGAATTCCCCAATGACCTCTATCAAGGAGTTAAAGGGGAAAAAAATCGGTTTTACCAAGGGAACATTCGTGCAGAAGTTTTTATTGCGATTGTTAGCGGATCATGGACTGACGGCAAAGGATGTCGAACTGATCGACCTCAATTCGGATTTGCAGGCGGCCCTCGTTTCCGGCAATGTTGACGCGCTGGTCCTCATCCAGTCGCAAGCGTTACAATTGACGCTCGTTCAAAAGGTGGCAAAAGAGATCGATAATTCGATTCGTAACCCTTCCCAGAGTTCGCAGTTTGTTTTTGTAGGCGTTCACAGTTTTGTAAAAGAGAATCGGGAGGCTGTGGTTGCCGTAAACAAAGCTTTGTTGCGTACAAAGGATTTCTTCAGGAAAAATCCTGAATTCTGCTATCAGGCCATAACCGGATCCGGGATGGAATTAGAAGTGGTCAAGGAGATATTCCAGAGGGAAGCGCCAGACTTTGACCTGTTTACCGTGGGCATAACAGATGAATCCATAAAGCGGCTGGATGAGGCGCAAAAGTTTATGGTGGAAAACGGGCTCATCGAGAAGAAATTTGATTCAGCAAAATGGGCGGACAACTCCTATTATGAGAAAGCGCGGAAATAATAATTGACTCTTTCTAACCCGGATAACCGGGATGAGCAGGTTTACGAAGTGGTTTTTTGGAGAGGTTCCAGGTAGATGATTCTTGAAGTGTCGAATCTGAGCAAGAAGTTTGGGGGATTGCAGGTTCTCGGTGATGTCTCTTTTCAAATGCTAAAAGGTGAAATTTGTGGGTTAATTGGGCCGAATGGCGCAGGAAAGACCACGCTCTTTAACATTATAACAGGCATCTATTCCCCGTCCGCCGGGACGATCCACTTCAAAGGGGAGAGTATTCTCGGGTTGAGGCCCGATCAGATCTGCCGACGAGGTGTGGCGCGGACGTTCCAGATGGTTCGCATTTTTCCCACCATGACCGCGTTGGAAAATGTTCTGACCGGCGCCATCTACGGCGGAAAGGGCCGGGGCGGGAAAGCCATCAATGAAGCCCTTGATTGCCTGGAGCTCTTCAACCTCAGCGCTGTCAAGGATGTCGTTTCAGCCAACCTCACATACTCGGATCGCAAGCTTGTGGAAATCGCCAGGGCGGTCGCGTCACGCCCCGCACTTGTTCTCCTGGACGAACCGCTCTCCGGATTAAATCCGGCCGAAACGGAAAAGATCATGGCGGTCATCAGGACCATCAGGGACACCCGGGGGATCTCCATGATATGGATAGAGCACAAGACGGATGCCATTTTTAACCTGTGCGACCGCGTGGTTGTTCTTGATTACGGGGAAAAGATTGCGGAAGGTTGCCCGCAGGAGGTGGCTGCCAACCGGAAAGTCGTGGAGGCCTATATTGGAGAACCCCTTGTTGCTTGATGTTTCAGGTCTAAACGTATTTTACGGCGGCGCCCAGGCATTGTATGATGTTGGGTTTCAGATTTACCGGGGAGAGGTTTTTTCCATCATCGGTTCCAATGGCGCCGGGAAAACGACTATCCTGAAAACCCTTGCCGGTCTGATACGCCCCCTGTCGGGACAAGCCGTGTTTGATGGCGCCAGAATCGATGGGAAAAACCCGGCGGGTATTGTTGATCTGGGGATATCCCTCGTCCCTGAAGGGAGAGGACTTTTCGCAGGCATGACCGTGAAGGAGAATCTGAAACTGGGGGCATTTCCAAAGCGGGCACGCGCCATGGCGTCGGAGAGCCTTGCCGGGGTTTTTGACCTGTTCCCGAAACTGACGCCACTACAGAACCAGATTGCCGGCAAGCTGAGCGGCGGTGAGCAGCAGATGCTTGCCATCGCACGGTCGCTCATGTCCCGTCCCAGGCTCCTCATGCTGGATGAGCCCTCGCTGGGACTGGCGCCTTTGGTGGTGAAAACCATGTTTGAAATCATTGCGCACCTGAAGTCCCAGGGGGTGACCATTCTGCTGGTCGAGCAGAATATTCACCAGGCGCTCAAAATCGCTGATCGCGGCTGTGTAATCAAAACAGGCCGGATTACCATGACGGGAAAGGGATCTGACCTTTTGACAGACCCTGAAATCCAGAAGGCCTATATGGGGTCGCTTCAATGAGAAAAAAGCCATGACGGTTGATACTCTCCTGCAGCTTCTGATCAACGGCATCCTCTTTGGGACAATGTATGGCATTGCTGCCATCGGCCTCAGTGTCATTTTCGGGATTATGCACATCATCTTCCTGGCCCAGGGAACCATGATTGTTCTTGCGGCTTACTGCTGTTACTGGCTGTTCAAACTCTACGGCATGAACCCTTACCTCTCTGCCTTTGTGATTGTCCCCGCTTTTCTTGTTCTCGGGCAGGTTCTTTACCACGGCCTCTTCCGGAGGGTGAGCGTATCAGGGAGATTTCCCTCGCTGCTGATTGCTTTTGGCCTGATGTCCCTGCTGGAGAATCTCATGTCGGTGCTTTGGACGCCGAATCCGAGGGCCATTGATGCGGTATATTCCAGTTACGGCATTACACTGTTAAACCTCAATATCTCATTTACACGGCTGATGGCGTTTATTATGGCCATAGTGGCGGCCGGCGCCGTGACGCTCTTTCTCAAGAAAACGCTTCTCGGGATGGCTGTGCGGGCGGCCTCCGAAAATATGGAATCTGCGATGCTGGTTGGAATTACACCCCACAGGGTCAACAGTGTTGCTTTTGCCATCGGTATGGCTCTTGCCGGCCTTGCCGGGATTGCGGTGGCCACCGTCTATCCTTTTGATCCCGGCTTTGGTTTTATTTTCAGCCTGAAAGCGATGATCGCCCTTGCCCTGGGAGGCATGGGCAGCCTGATTGGTGCACTGGCGGGCGGAATCCTGCTTGGCGCCATCGAGAGTTTCAGTTCATATATTTTTTCCGGCGCCTGGGCTGACGCCATTGGCTATGCTGTTTTTCTCCTGGTCTTGATGTTTAAACCGGAAGGACTCTTCGTTTCTTCCTCCAACAAAGATTGAAAATGATGCACTGGGGGCGCCTATGACACCCGGAAAATTTGCAGGCAAGATACCGCTACCGCTCGCAATCATCGTCGCTTTTGCAGCCGTTGGCTGCATTTTGCCCCGCTTGGTGCAGGATACGGAGTCATCCTACCTGATTTATGTTCTGTTCCAGATTTTTCTATTTATAACCCTTGCGCAGGGGTGGAATCTCGTTGCCGGCTACACCGGGCAGATATCGCTTGGCCAGCACGCGTTTTTCGGATCAGGGGCCTACGTGACCGCCATGTTCTGGAACAGTGGCCTGGGCGGATACTTTGATCCTTTCACCATACTGCTCAGTGGCTTCGCTGCCACCCTTCTCGCCATACTCATCGGTATTCCGCTGCTTTCGAGACTCCGGGGGGATTATTTTGCGTTGGGCACCCTCGGTCTGGGGGAGATTCTCAGGGTTATCGTTATCCAGGGCGGGGCGATCACGGGCGGTTCCTCCGGGCTCATCCTCCCGTCAAGCGCCTATACTTCCATAACCATCTACTATTACTACAGCCTGGCCCTGGCATTGTTTGCAACGCTGACGGTATATCTGATTACAAAATCCAGACGGGGGCTTGCCCTTGTCGCGGTGAGAGATTGCGAAATAGCCGCCGCCGCCAGCGGAATCCATATCCTGAAGTACAAGGTTGTGGCCTTCGCAATCGGTGCATTCTTCACAGGTCTCTGTGGAAGCCTTCAGGCCTATTATCTTTTTCAGGTCTCGGCGCCGAACTTTTTCAGCCTCAACTGGACGCTCTATCCGGTCATCATCTGCGTTCTGGGTGGGGTAGGGACGGTGATCGGTCCCATAGTGGGTGCTTTTGTCCTGACGGCGCTTTTTGAGGTTTCAAAAGAGTGGCTGCCCATGATTCACCCGATTTTATCAGGTGTGTTGGTGGTTGTGGTCATCATTTTTCTACCCGGCGGAATTTTGCGCACAAAACTGCAACGATGAACAACAGAACCCATACCGATTCACTGCCGGATCATGATAGTTAAATGATTGTTATTACAGGTCAATATTTTATTTTTGTTTTGCTTGACTTTCTGCTGATATCTGGACTATGTCCCATCCCGGTTCTATAGTTAAATTCACTTTTTTGAGGAGGAGGATGAGGATGAAGCAAAGGGTGGTTGTGTCAAGTTTAAGGACAATTGTGATGTTATTGGTGGCTTTTCTGCTGCTCATTTCCAGTGGAGCTCTGGCAGCGGAAAAGAAGGAGATCGTGGTAGGAACGAGCCTTACCTTGACCGGGGTGCAGGCGGCGCAGGGCGCGGAGATGAAGTGGTCTTATGAACAGGCCGTGGCCGATATAAACAAGGCCGGAGGAATTTTTGTCAAGGAATACAACAAGAAACTCCCCGTAAGGCTTGTTATCCTGGATGATGAGAGTGATCCGGGCAAAGCGGCTGCGGCAGCGGAAAAACTTATCAAGGCGGAAAATGTTGATTTCCTGCTTGCAACATCTTCCACCCCCCTCGTCATGGCTGTTGCCACCACCGCAGAGAAATACAAAAAATATCTGCACGGCACCGCCTGTATCATCCCGGCCTGGCAGGGACAGAAGTTCAAATGGTCCACGCTTTTCTTTTTTGACATGATGACCTTTAGTGATATTCCCTTTTCGATCATGAGCTCATTTCCCGCCGGGAACAAGGTGGAGCGTCCGGCGCTGTTGATGGACGACAGCCCTGATGGCAGGAATATGAGGCCACTTTTCAAAGCCAGCGCAGGAAAGGCCGGTTTCAAACTCGCTGCGGATGAAGAATGGGCCGTAAATGCGAAAGACTATTCCTCTTTGATCCTCAAGCTGAAAGAGAATAAGGTTGATGCAATTGTTACGGTTGGCACAACCACAGATATCATAACCCTGGTTCGCCAGATGAAAGAGAACAAGTTTGGTGTAAAATATTTCCACGGTTACAAGGGGACAGGCCAGGTCGAGTTTGCCAAATCTCTCGGTAAGGATTCGCAATACGTTGTTACGGATGGACAATGGTCTGAAAATTTCCCCTATCCCAAAGCGCAGGAGCTGGGGAAACGATTCTACGACACCTTTCAGAAGCAGTCAACAACTGCTGGGCTGTGGTATGCAACTGCCCAGATTTTGTGGCAGGCGATTGAACAGGCCGGAACCCTGGATTCTGCCAAGGTCAGGGAAGCTGTTGTAAATCATGAGTTCAAGGGCACGACCATGGGTGATGTAAAATATGGACCGGAAGGCGCCGCCACCTACAATCAAACGGCAAATCAGTGGATTGACGGACAGCTCAAGCTGATTTACCCGTCGGTCAAAGGTTCAGCAAAGGTACAGCCGGCCCCGGCGTGGGACAAGCGGTAAACAGGGTAATTCATATTAACGATCAAAGAAATGGAGAAGACAAATGTTGAAAAGAGTTGGTAAGTTACTTGGAGTGTTTGTGTGTTTGGCAGTAGCGATACTCCTGCTTGCACCCATCAGTGCAAAAGCAATGGAAGGTGGCCCATCCGGTGGGTTGGGCGGAGAAGATTTCATGGGTGGGGCGCTTCCTCCCCCGGGATTCTATTACCTGAATTATTTGATGTACTATTCGACCAATACCGTGAAGGACAACAACGGTAACAAGGTGGAGATACCTACCCGCGACTTCAAGGTTCAGGCACTTGTGGACTTGAACAGATTTGTTTACATCTCAAAATTTAAATTTCTTGGCGCTGATTACGGCGCCCAAGTGATTGTCCCGCTGGTGAATGTAAATGTTCAGCCGTTTACCGCTACGTCAGAAAAAAGGTCCGGCGTTGGCGATATCGTCCTTACTCCTTTAATCCTGGGATGGCACTCCAAGAACTGGCATGGGGTGTTCGGTGTTGATGCATTTGTCCCGACAGGCTCCTATAACAAGTACAGGCCTGATAATATTGGGAGAAACTATTGGAGTTCCGAAATTGCGGCGGCATTTACCTACATGTCCGACGGCGGTTTTGAGGTTTCCAGCAAATTCATGTTCGACATCAATTTCAAGAACCCTGACACCAACTACAAATCTGGCAATGAGTTCCACATGGATGCTCTGGTGGGCTACCATATTGGGCCCTGGGGCCTTGGGGTGAACGGTTACTACTACAAGCAGGTGAGCGATGACAGCATGGATGGGGTCACTTTCCTTGATGGGAACAGGGGACAGGTTATCGGGATTGGTCCTGCCGTCAACTATACCACAGCCAAGCACATCACTTTTAGCGCTAAGTATCATAAGGAGATGTCCGCCAAAAACATGACGGAAGGCGACAGGTTCTGGTTAAAGGTTGCCATTCCGTTCTAATGGAAATGTAACGCACATTCACGATGGGTAACCGCAGGACGCCAGCAACTCCCCCCCGGAAGGGTGGGGGTTGCTGGCGTATGTGGTATTTTAAGCCGGGGTTTCCAATGCCCCGGAAGTATTATGAAGTGTTATAAAAAGTTACTGAAAGGTAAAAGAATATGGCCCACGTCAGTCAAGGCACATCTGTTCATCAATTGTTTGAATCCCAGGCGGAAAAGAGTCCTGATGCCGTTTCTGTTGTAATCGGAACGGAGCAGTTAACCTATAAGCAACTGAATGAGCAGGCAAACCAACTGGCGCACCACCTCATTTCCCTTGGCGTAGGCCCGGAAGTACTGGTAGGGCTCTCCATGGAGCGTTCCCTGGAGTTAATCATCGGCATTCTCGGCATCCTTAAGGCTGGGGGCGCGTATGTCCCGCTTGACCCGACATACCCCAAGGCGCGTCTGGGGTTCATGATTGAAGACGCCGATGCGCCGGTGCTTGTGACCCAGGAACATCTGACAGGACTTTTTCCGGAATACCGGTCAAAGGTTGTCTGTCTGGACAGGGACAAATCCGAAATTTCAAAACAGAGTAAGGAAAACCCGAATCAGAACATAACGCCATCCAGTCTGCTTTATGTCATGTACACCTCCGGCTCCACCGGCAAGCCAAAGGGTGTCTGTGTAGAGCATCAGGGAGTCATTCGCCTGGTTATCGACCAGGATTTTATCGACCTCAGCGCAGATGAAGTCATACTGCAAATCACTTCGATCTCCTTCGATCTGTCAACCTTTGAAATATGGGGGAGTCTCCTGAACGGGGGACGCCTTGTGCTTTTGCCGGCCAACACCAAATCTCTGCACGAGATCGGTGATGTATTAATCAAAAATGGTATTACGACGCTCTCCATCTCCACCGGATTGTTCCATCTGATGGTGGATGAGCGCTTGGAAGATATGAGGTTTGTCCGGCAATTTTTACCGGCCGGGGAGGCGCTCTCTGCGCCCCATGTAAAGAGGCTCCTGCAGGGAATCAAGGGCGCCAAGGTTATTAATGGGTACGGTCCGACTGAGAACACATCCTATACGACCTGCTACACAGCGGCTGATCCTGACACAATCGGGGCGACTATTCCCATCGGAAAGGCGATTTCCGGCACCACCGTTTATATTCTTGACGAAAACATGCGCCTGGTTGAACCGGGCGAAGAGGGTGAACTCTATACCGGCGGCGCCGGATTGGCGCGTGGTTATCTGAAGCGCCCGGAATTGACTGCCGAGCGGTTTGTCCGCGATCCGTTCAGTGAAGATCCGGCTGCACGGTTGTACAAGGTCGGAGATCTGGTCCGTGCCCTGCCGGATGGAAATATCGAATATATCGGTCGAATGGACGGCCAGGTGAAGATTCGTGGCTATCGGGTCGAACTTGGTGAAATTGAAACGGTGCTCAGGCAACACCCTTCTGTCCAGCAAGGGGTGGTGCTGCTCCGGGAGGACAAGCCGGGCGACAAGCGGCTCACCGGCTATGTGGTTCGAAATTCGCAGTACAAGGGCAGTGCAGAGGAAGAGACCGATTCTGATGATAAGCTTGTTGAACAGTGGCAGCAAGTTTATGAAGAAACCTATACGAGGGAACCGGGCAATGACGACGAAGTTTTCAACATCATCGGCTGGAACAGCAGTTATACCGGGCAGCCGATCCCCGAGGGAGAGATGCGCCTGTGGGTGGGGAGTGTTATTGAACGGATTAAATCCCTGAAGCCAGACAGGGTGATCGAACTGGGGTGTGGGTCGGGACTGCTGATTTATCCCATTGCGCCGCAATGCAGCGAATATTTCGGAACCGACTTCTCCAAAGAGATTATCCAGCACCTTGAAAAGATGCAGAAAACGGAAAGGGCTTTGCCGCAGTTGAAACTTGCCCACCGGACTGCCGATAATTTTGAAGGTGTTGAGCCGCAATCCTATGACACCTTGATCATCAACGGTGTCGCGCAGCATTTCCCCAGCATTGACTATTTCCTCCGGGTGATTGAGGGGGCCATTCATGTGATTCGCGATGGAGGTCATATTTTCATCGGAGATGGCCGGAGCCTTCCGCTGCTGGAAGCCTACCAGACTTCGGTTGCTCTCTATAAAAGTCCGGACTCCCTCCCCAAGACACAGTTGCGACATCTCGTGCAGCAGCGTCTGGTTCAGGAGGAAGAGCTCGTCATCGATCCGAATTTCTATATTGCCCTCAAGAAGCGATTCCCCCGAATCAGCCATATCCAGATTCAACCCAGGCCCGGGCGCTATCAGAACGAGCTGACAAAGTTTCGCTTTGATGCCACAATCCATATCGGAACGGAGGCTTATGAGCAAAAAGAGATTCAATGGCTGGATTGGAACGACGATCAGCTTACGATCGATAAAGTCAGAAATATACTGAACGATACCCGGCCGGAGGTGGTTGGAATCAGATCCATCCCGAATGCGCGGCTCGCTGACGAGGTTAAAACCATGGAATGGCTGTCCGGTTCATCGGGCCCTGATACTGTTGGTGAATGGCGTAAGCATTTGTCATCACAGGAGAGGGACCCCGGAGTAGAACCCCAGGATCTGTGGGATTTGGGCAAAGAGCTCTCTTACACCGCCGAAATTAGCTGGTGCAGGCCCAACAGCGCTGGGAGCTACGATTTTGCATTCACCCGTCGGGATGGCGGGGAAGGTAAAAAGTACCATTTGTGGGCGGATGCAGAAAATGATCACCAGCCACAGGATTGGAACCACTACACCAACCATGCGCTTAAGGAGAAAAACATCCGGCAGGTCGAGCTGGATATCCGCAGCTTCCTGGGGTCGGAGTTGCCGGATTACATGGTTCCAGCCGCGTTCGTTTTTCTCAAGATGTTGCCGCTTACTCCCAATGGCAAGGTGGACACCAAAGCGCTGCCTGCCCCAAACCAGACAGACATCGATTCCGGTGCGGCCTATACCGCGCCAGAGACGCCCGTTGAAGATCTCTTGACCGTCATCTGGAGCGAACTGCTGGGCCTCGAGAATGTGGGCACACAGGAAAACTTTTTCAGGGTGGGGGGCCATTCACTGCTGGCGGCCAAACTGATGAATCGTGTTCGGGAGGCATTTCAGGCAGAGCTTCCCCTGCACATCCTGTTCAAGGCGCCGACCATTGCCGGACTGGCTCACGAGATCGAGTTATTCCGCCAGGAAGGCGGCGGTGTCGTCAAAGCGCCGCCGATACAGCCGTATCCTCGCAAGAGCAGCATGCCCCTCTCTTTTTCCCAGGAGGGGAACTTCCTGCGGCTTCAACTTTCGCCGACCTGTACTTTCCTCAATGTTCCGATGATGCTTCATTTCGACGGGACGATCGATGTGACCGCCCTTGAGCGATCCCTTGACGAGTTTGTCAGACGCCATGAAGTAGCCAGAACCACCTTCTCCGTGGTGGACGGAAAGCCGGCCCAGGTCATTCATTCATCGCTCTCCATAAAGGTAAAGGTGGTTGATCTGAAACACATTCCCGACAGTGAGCGGGAAGCGGAGGCTCTGCGGGTGGCGACCGGGGAGGCAAGGATCCTTTTCGATCTTGAAAAAGGTCCACTGTTGCGCGCCATGCTGATCCGGATGAAAGAAAAAGATGACCGGTTGCTGATTACGCTGCATCACCATATTTGCGACGGATATTCCATCCACCAGGCGCTCTTCCGGGAGCTGCTTGTTCTGTATGATGCTTTCCAGAAGGGCAAGCCTTCGCCCCTGCCGGAGCTGACAGTTCAATATGCAGACTATGCGATATGGGAGCGTGAATACCTTCAGGACAATGTTCTGGAACCCCATCTTGCCTACTGGAAGCAGAAGCTGGCCGACCTTGTGCCGCTTCAATTGCCCTA
>Ga0247840_10001482_pt1 | contig 46081 bp, 50 predicted proteins | sample LaCruzMarch2015__FD_192404 | JGI IMG/M metagenome (GOLD analysis project Ga0247840, IMG submission 192404) | Freshwater microbial communities from meromictic Lake La Cruz, Castile-La Mancha, Spain - LaCruzMarch2015_17m | ecosystem: Environmental > Aquatic > Freshwater > Lake | place: Spain... | reverse complement strand
TTGTTTCTCCACTTGAAACTCGTTCTTGTTGAACAAGAGCTCCAATGGAGTTGAATACTTCTACAGTTGCATTACCAACATCTTTGGTTTGAATCGAAAGACTCTCTCCATTGTTTGGATTGGGGAAGAGAGTGAATGTTGGGAGGGAGTGTTCTGTAACAGATACAAAATCGTTTACGATAATCGTACAACTGTCTGTTGCTTCAACCCCACAATCGTTTGTTGCTACAGTTTGAATAACATAGGTTCCTGATGGGCCTTGGAAATAATCAAATAGATGAATGTTTCCATTTTCATAAGCAGTAAAGTAATAATAATCTGTTTCACTACTGAAAGACCATGTCAAAAGTTCAACTCCCTCCATATTGAAAGGTATTGAAATATCAACATAGCCCCATTGGTCCATTATTACTTCAATCGTATCACTTGTCATTTCAAATGACATTGGTACACATTGAATTGTAATTTCAGTTGGAATACTTGAAACACTGCAACCTTCTGATTGAGCTGTAACGAAAACTGTGTATGTTCCCGGTTGGGTATATACCAGAGTTGCGTTATTCTCATCTTCAATAGTGTTGCCGTTACCAAGATCCCATTCGACATTGGTCAATTCTCCACTCGCTGTTGCGTTGATTTCAACTTCTTCTTGTCCGGGTTCCCACTGAAAATTTGTTTCAGTGAAATCAACAAGAAGTGTTGGAGCTATCGGTGAGATACGAAGATCAAGGAAATGATTCTGAGAATCTTGTCCCATGTTTGGAGTGTAAACTCCAAACACTTGTCCATCGACAACAGGGATCCATTCAGGTTCACTTCCCATAAAGCCTTCCGTAGCTTTTACCGAAATACACCAGTTAGAATATTCTTCAGGAATATCGATTTGGATATAATGAAAAATATCTGGATTGGAAGAACTGCCCCACACCTCAAGAATACTTGATTCATCATTTGGAATAAAATTATGTGCCAAATGAACACCATCTTCTGAGTTTGTACAAATCGTCATGTTTCCATTGATGGAATTTGTATTCCAGCTTTGGGTATCATTTGAATCATACACGTGTTCTCCGTTTTCAAAGGGAACAACAAAGGCATTAGCCCAAGGTGTGTCTTCATCTGGTGTTTGACCAAAACCTCCTAATGGTTCAAAGATGCGAAGTTCGATAACGGGTGTTTGACCACCTCCGCTTCGATACTCCACGTCATTTGTTTTGATCATCGCAGAAGCTGGAATCGTTACCGATGTTGGGATTGAATTATTTCCAACCTTGACCCAAAATGCTTGACCTGCCGCTAAGCTGTCTGTGCGTGAGTATGTACCAGTTTCTGTAATTCGATTATATACAGTATATGTTGCAAGAAGATGATCAAAGGTATGAATCTGTGATTCAATATTTGCCAGAATCAACTCATCAAGATCAATTGCACAAGCAAAAGGATTGTACAAAAGTTGCCATCCGTCTGCGAGTGGGTTTGTTGTTGATGAAGTGTAGGTCAGACCACTAAAAGTGAAATCACCTGTAACAGGTGTTACGCTCCACGAAGTCGTGTATGTTCCTGTGTTGTAATATGCAAAAAATCCACGATTGTCGAGTGACTCATTGTCACCACTTGGAGATTCCCACCCCACATCCTTGTTTGTTGAAACTACTGTTTCGTCATACAAAGCAGGGGACATGAAATCGTAAGAAGGATAATCTGCATCAAGATAGCCAGTTGAAGTGTGACCAGGATTTGCATCCCAATCTCCAATCGTTGCTCCTGTTCCAGGATGTCCTTGAATTCTCCATGTGCCTTGTGCACTTCCCGGAGGATTCAAAATACTAAAGCGGTCATTGATGGTTACTTCTCCCGAAAAGGTTGGTGTCACAGATGCTGAGTTCCAGTAAATCGACGAAGGAATATTTGTTTTTCCTTGCATAGTCAGATTTGTGGTTGTCACATATATGTCACTTTCGAGTTCGAGATTGAAAGCATGTACTGGTTTTTCAAAGAAAAGCGAGTCAGCTCCCACAAAGAGATCTTCAAAGTAGCTTGTGCCTGTTCCAGTGATCTTCACAGATCCCGAAGGCTTTGTGATACGCACTGTTTCGGCAAAGTTGTTTCCCAAACTGTCCACCAGTGTCTTTGTCTGAATCGAAGATCCAGAAAGCATGGTGAGAGAGTCGGTAACCAAAAGCCAAGCTAGTGTGTTGCCATCTGAAATCATGTCGATGTTCCAATTTACTTCGTGTTGAACAATTGCAGAATCTCCATTTGCTGGAATGTTTCCATTCAGCCATGTGAGAGGATTGTCTGCGTCACCATCTGCGATGGTGATTGGCATTGGATCCGTGCAATCTTCGATAACGAGCCAAATGGCAAAAAGATTGTCAGGTTGAGTTGTTACAGTGGAAGGGTTTGTTGGTAGAGTATTGCTCCATGTTAAATTAAAAAAATACCTACAAGTTTCATTTACGCTATCAATTCGCATAATTCTTCTCGAGTTAGTCCCTTGAGATCTTAAGCCAACAGCTAGTGTGTCCCCATAGTTTACATAAAATTGATCAGCTAAAGGAATGTCAATACTGTGAACAACAGGTGATTCTACTGCAGGGTTAGTTCCGGCACCACTTGTATTTGGACTAGAAGTTGTTTCTTCAAAGAGTGGAATATTTAATTGATTATTCAATATTGAATAAATTCCCGCTTTAAAACCAACACCATTTCTTCCGTGATAGACTTTAATTTGAGTAACTGTACCACTTCTATTTGCTATTACACGATTTGCATAAAATCGTCCATCTACTTGAGTGGCCCAAAATTGATCATTTTGAGTTCCTGGAGGATTGATAGAAATACTATCGTTACCAATTTCGCAGGTTTGAGCGTTTGCTGTTGTCATCATGATGACAAGGGCAAAAAAGAGGGTAATGATTTGTTTCATTTTGTTTATAGATTTGTTAAAAAACTGTTTTTGTTTGATTTGGGCAAATTCTAACACACCACATATAAAAAATCAAGTCAATAGTATCTTTATTTTTCCACCATTTTTCGATAGCTTTTTACTTTTGTAAAGATATATCGTGTTACAATTCAAATATGATTACAAGAATTAAAGAAGCAAAAAGTCTTTCTTCTTCGTCTGCCTTTATTATTATCATCGTACTCATCGTCGTATCTGTTGCGGCGATTGTTGTGGGCGGAGGAGATGGATTTTCTCGCAAATATGCGGGAATCGATTTACGAGAATTTAGTGGAAAAATGCTCTTGGCACAAACAGGAGTAGTGGGAAAGATTTTGAGATTTGAAGAAGAAGGAGACGGATACTCTCTGGATCTTCTTCCTATCGAACTCGATGAATCTCTTTTGGAAGAAGGAGAAAAATATGCAACCAGTGTGGTGCCGCCACGAGAAGGTGACACTCCTTTTTCATATCGACCAGAAGAAGGTCTTCGGGTAACACAAGGATACCCAATCCTTCGAGACTATGCAGAAGAAAACAATCTTCGTGCTATTGAAATCACACAAGGAAACGGACTTCCAAATATTCCAGGTATGGAAACCTGTAATGTGGGGGGAAGTACTGGAAAGTTCCATGTCTTCTATGAAGACGTTGCCTATGACACCAATGTTGGTTTCGATGATCCAAATTTGGGAACAGCTCGGCAGGGAGAAATCTGTGAGGCTTTGAATGAATTTGAGGAAATCCTGCTTCTTGATGACCTTGGACTTCAACCGGGAATCGTGGTGCAAGCTTCAACAGAAAAAACACCAGACAACACTCTGTCTGTGGTGAGTCCGCAATATGTGGGAGGATCAGGTTTTGTTTCGACACTTCTTGCAGACTACTTGCGTTCAGGGCAAAAGAGAAGTGAGACAAGCTTTACCGATACTGTTTCGGTGCTTGGGGTCAACTCAGGATTCATGAGATTTAACTTTGACGAATCTGTTGACTGGTCTGTGGACACAGCTGAGGCGACTGACTATGACCTTGCGACTGTGACAAGACAAAACATGCTTCGACTACTTGGGTTTGGTTCATTCCTTGGACACGAACAAGAAAACATCTTGAGTTCTTCTTGGGAACGGTGGACTGAGTGGGATAGACTTTTGTTTGATAATGAGTACAGTCCGTTAATTGATTCAAATAATTCTTTTAATTATGGTGAATCTTTTGATTATGATAATTTTGAACCAGGGAATGCAGATAACTATGACTCAAAACTTCTGGCTTCGGGTGGTGGTGTAAATCTTACAGGTTCAAATCTTCCTGATGTTACATCTGTATCAATCTTTGAACAAAACACATACCCAATCTTTACTTCTCCAACATTCCAAAAAGGACAATCAGTTTCAGGGCTTGCAAATGAAGACGCTCTCAGTTATCCAATCATTGGAAAGGGACAGGTAAAGAGTGTTACTGAACCAGAAAAACAAATCCTTTGTATGCTTGGACTTGGGGTTGCTGATGTGGATGGCTGTGAAGACGGTCCACGAGCAGTTGCGCAAGATGTATATATTGAGCGACAAAATAACAAAACAGTTTGTGTAAACATTGGACGAGGAATGTATAGTTCAATCGCAGAAGAATTTGTTATCGATGGAGAAATTGTTGAAACAACAGGAGGGGTTGATATCTATGACCCAAACCAGTTTGCAATGTATAGTACTCCATGTAATGGTCCAGATTTTGAAACAGCAGAAGATTTGGCACAGTTTAAACAACAACACCAAACACAAAATCCAGAACAAGCAAGATCATTTTCTTGGACTCCGTCACAATCTGATTCGCTATACCGACAATATGTACAGTTTGCATTTAGTGCAAAAGATGAAACAACAGGACGACGAACAGATGAACAAACAATTTCAATTCATAAGTGTGTTGTGACATCAACAGGAAACCAGCTCTGTAATGGAGACTTCCAGTTTAGTGGAGCAACAAGTTCAATCGACTATAAACTTCCTTCTCTTCAAGACCTTTCTGTTGAAGGACAAAATATTGTTACTTGCCAAAGTTCAACAATGCCAGGATGGTGTGCACAAGGAGTGCAGGATGGATTTAGTTCTGAGTTTGGATACACATGGCATCCATACTTGATTCAAAACCCAGAAGCCTTTGACTCTGATATTGAAGACAGTCCAAGGCGGTACGCTGGGGGATCTTCAGGAGCAATCGTACAAAGACTTCGACTACCTCTTAAATCAAACACTTCATATCTTGTAACAGGAAAGGTGTATGTAACACAAAACGGACTTCAGCCAACATTTTGGTATGGATCACAAGATACGGTTTTGAAACAATCAGATGGAACATATCACGTGGATTATCCAGAAGCTTTAGCTGATGAAGATTCTGTGATTAGTGAATATGTTCTTCAGGAAGCTTTGACAACAGGAGAGTGGCACTCATTCTCTTGGTCACTCAACACAGGAAGTGATGAGGTGACTCACATTGCTTTTGGAGGATCAAACAATAATGGATTTATCTTGTATGATGATTTGTCAGTACAAGCGATTGGTTCATGTGGAACCTGTCTTTCAGATATTGACGGAGACTGTGTGACAAACATTGATGACTTCATGGCACTCATGGATACATATGCTGGAGAGTGTCCAGGAGATACTGTGGGATGTGAGGGAGACCTTACATTTGACGGAGTGGTAGACACGGCTGACGTTCTTGAATTTATCTCTCAATATGGATCTTCATGTTTGATTGAAGAGCCAGAAGATACTCCTACAAATGCTTGTACAGATGGAATCGACAATGATGGAGATGGAGAAATTGACACAGCTGACCGTGATGAATGTCCACTTGATCAAAACTGTGTCATGGCAGGAACTTGTGAACAAGGACCACTTTGTTCAGATAGGATTGATAATGATGGGGATGGAGCAACAGATATGCGAGACCCAGACTGTGCTTCAAGTGGAGATGGGAAATCTTCTGGAAGAGGACCATCTCCAAGTGCAAAATCTTCTTCTGAAGAAGACAGTGGAATTATATTCCTTGATGAAGACGGATTGCTTACAGATCTTTCTGTGAGAGCTGTACTTCTTGAAGGGGGAGAAGTTGTACCAAATTCACAAGGCTTTGTTGCAAACTATCTCGTGACTGTTACTAATCAAGGTAAGTCAGTGGAAGATGTGAATGTGGTTGGAGTTCTTCCTTCAATGTTTACATACAACCAGCATGTTGCAACAGAAAAAGATGTTGCATATGAAAGAAACTCAAATACTATTATTATTCCAGATATCAACAGAGGAGATACGATTTCTATCTACTTTAATGTTGATATTACAGCAAACGTTTGTGCTCAACTTCAAGATGGAGTAAGTACAAATGCATATACACTTCTTGTACAACTTGATTTGTGTGATTCATTCCAAGAAGTTGTAGAGCAAAAATACGGAATCATTCAAAGAGATCCAGCTACAGGTATCTTGAAACCAGCTCGTTCAGTAGGTATTACGACAGGAGGATCAAGAGAATGTGCTGACGGAATCGATAATGATAAGGATGGATTTACTGACTACCCAGATGATCCAGACTGCGGTGACAAGACTTGGTATTCTGAAACAAGTAGTGGACTTCCTCAGTGTGGTGACAAAATCGATAATGACCGAGACGGACTTGCTGATTTTCCAAACGATCCAGATTGTGATGATCCACTTGATACATCAGAATCTGCTTCATCAGGAAAAGCTGAATGTTCTGACGGAATCGATAATGATGGAGATGGATTAAAAGATACTGATGATAGAGATTGTACAGATGCTTCTGATCCATCTGAGGGTGCGGTTGGAAAATCAACCCAGTGTGATGACGGAATCGATAATGATGGAGATGGAATGAAAGACCTTCAAGATAGACAATGTACAGATTCATCAGATGATGATGAGTCACGATAAATTTCAAAACAAAAACCGCGTAAGCGGTTTTTGTTTTTGTTTTTGTTAGTTGCAAGATAGATAAATTGATTTTTCAACAACATAATATTGTATATACAGTTTACAATATATGTATACAAATTTATTAATAAATTTTTTACCAACAACCATGATCACCAAAAAATTACAAACAACAATACGAAAAATTTTAATACTCGTATTAATGTATTCAATTGTGTTTGGAACAAATCTTACTTTAGCGCAAACACAATATGCAGAACCATCAGGTGCGCCTCCAGGAAACAACGCACCTGCTCCAATTCATGAAGGCTCAACAGGGCAAGGTAAATATTGGAATAACATTCCACAATACTCACTAGGATCTTTTCTTAATATTGTAGAAGGTCTATTTTCAAGTTGGATTGTTTCAGACGGTGCTGGAGTTGCTGCAACTCAATTTTGTCTTGGAACTGCAGAAGAAATCGACGGTTCTGGTTTTGCAGAAGATGGAAGTACATCTGGACTTGATTGTATAACTGAAGGATCTGGATGGGGAAGTGGTGGAGGTGAAGGCGGTTCTGGTATCCCAAACACAGCTGTTTCTTTTGATGCAGCAACAAACACTCTTTCAATCACAGATACACAAGGAACACTTTCAACAAATATTCCACTCGGTAGTGGTGGAGGTGGTGGTGGAAGTTCACTTCAACCTGGACAGATCAATGGTAATGCTTTGGTATGGAGAGCAGATACAAACTCTTGGGTATCATCTCCAAAATTCCGACAAGTTTCTTTTGTGGGAAATGGTTTCAGTAGTTTTGTGATGGGAAACTGGCCAAACGCAATGTTCTCAACAATCTTTGGTGCATCAGATCTTGATCCTGCTGATGCGTTTGGAAAATTTGGACTTAACGGTGCTTTCTACTACAGACCAAATACTCTCAGTGATACAACTGATCCTGAACTAGAAGGTGGAACACCAGGAAAAATTCTTGCGGGACACGCAACAGAAAACTATCGAGTTGACTGGAGAACTCCTGGAGATCTTGGTCTTTTGACTCAAGCTGATCTTGGAAATATAAATACACTTATAAACAGTCTTAGTACTCTTCCAAGTGGAAACACAACAGGACAAATTTTGTACTGGTGGAATAACACATGGAATCTTACAGAAGGTGTATATATAACAGGTTCTGTAATGGGTATCTCAGATGGTTTGTTCTCTATTGCACAAGGTGGACAATTTACTTTCTATGACAACGAAAATTGTCCTGCTGGTTCTGATGGAAGTATTCTTAATGTTGAAGATATTTCTGGTCTCTTGGTAAACCTATTTAATGTGAAATGTAATGGCGCAATACGGATAGGACAATTTTTTGCTGATTCTGAAGATGATACAGTTGTGCTTACAAATGTTCCTCAACTTGAACAGGAACAAATTACAGCGACTGGAGCAAGAAATCTTTGTTACACAACACTCGAGGTTGATGGAGTTGAAAAAGGTCTTGTGATTGACTGTATTTCAAGACCAACAGGAAGTCTCTTGGTAAATGGTCCAATTCCTACAAATCCAAACAGTAATAGCGCATCAATCCCAGAATCAACAGTTGAATTATGGGAAATTCCTTTCGGTGTTGATTCTGTAACTGTACGAGCATGTGCTGGAGGAGGTGGAGCAGGAGGTGGAGCAGCAGGAAGTCCTGGAGCTCAAGATAATCCTGGAGGAGGTGGAGGAGGTGGAGGAGGAGCTGGTCAATGTGTTGACCAAGTTATTCCTTTGACTGAACCAAACCTTACACACCTTCGAATTACAGCAGGTCGTGGTGGGGCTGGTGGTACTAACGGATTAAGAACCTGTCCATCTGGCAATCTATATGGATGTGTAAGTGTTGTAGGGAGTGGTGGAGATGGGGGAGATGGAGTAAGTGGTATTAGTACAAAAATTGAAAAAATGGCTGGGACAAATGTTATCTCAACACCAATCAATCTTACAGCTGGTTTAGGAGGAAAGGGAGGAAAAAATCAATGTAACCAAAGTGGTCCAGGGTATGAATGTGGATCATTTGGGGGACCAGGAGGTAAAGGAGGGCATATTCCACTTCTTTCAACTAATCTAGATTTGGCAACAGCTCAAGGTTTTCAAAATTCAAATGGACAACATGGAAGAGAAAAAGATGTTAATAATGCTGGTACAATGACACTTAATAACTTTTTCTTTGATGAAGAGTACTATGCTTCTTTTTGTGATAATACAACATCAATAAATATTATTGCGTCTTGTGGTGGAGATGGTGGAGACGGTCAAATTGCTTCAATGGGACACCCTTCTTCTTCTAATCCATATACAGGTCTGTGGTCTGCTCTTTCTTTGACAAGTCAAGGAGGGGAAGGAGGTCATGGATGTATTCTTACTCCTAGTGGTCCTTGTGATAATCACTTTGATGAAGATTGGCAAGGTCAAGAAATCACATCAAACGCATATCATGCTACTTGGGGATCTGGTGGTGGTGGAGGACCAGGAGCAAATGGTTGGATGTGGGTAGACTACAACAACGGATCAGGGTATGAATATAGATCATACGGTGGACCGGGACGACGTGGTGGACCAGGATTTGCTTATCTTACTTGGTAATATCTCGAAACAAAAAACTGCGAAAGCAGTTTTTTGTTTTGGTGAAAACAGTGGAAATCTCATTTTTGATTTTCCTGTTACAATACCTTTGTATGACGAATAAAAAAACAGAAGAAAAAATCCTCATGGTTGGTAACTGGAAAATGAATCCAGTTAAAGTAAAGGAGGCAGAAACACTTGCGACTGATATTAAAAAGGCTATTGCAAAAATGAAACATGTTGAAGTGGTTGTGTGTCCTTCATTGATTCATATTCCTCATATTGAAAAAATAACAAAAACAGGACAGCTTGTTCTTGGATCTCAAAATGTTGCTCATGAAGAAAAAGGATCTCTTACGGGAGAGGTTTCAGTACTCCAGCTTTCAGAATACGGTGTGAAGTATTGTATTGTTGGACATTCTGAAAGACGATTCTCTGGAGAAACAAATGAGTCAATTGCTCGAAAAATAGAATTACTTGTTAAGAAAAATATTACTCCAATTCTTTGTATTGGAGAACAAAGTCGAGATGAAAAGGGAAACTATCTTCATGATATTGAAAATCAACTCAAGCTTTCTCTTTCAGGTCTTTCAAAAAAAATTGCAGATAAGGTTGTGATTGCCTACGAACCACTGTGGGCTATTGGAAAGACTGCAGCAAGATCGGCAACAAAAGAAGAAATTGAAGAGGTGGTGATTTTGATTCGAAGAACACTTTCTGATTTGTATGCAATGAAATCAATTCCACAAAACAAAATCTTGTATGGTGGATCAGTTGGAAACAAAAAAGATGTTGCAATGAGTATTTCAAAAGGATATATCAGCGGGTGTTTAGTTGGTCGTGCTTCTTTAGCTTCAAAAACATTTATTCCACTGATTGAAGAAGCAAATCGTTTAATGACAGAATAATATATGAAATTAATTACAAAAGTAAAAAAACTAGAAGGAAAAAAAGTCCTTCTTCGTACAGATTTTAATGTGCCTTTAGGAGAAAATGGAACAATTTCAGGAGATGAAGCTGTTCGAATTGAACGAAGTCTTGAAACAATTAAGTTTCTTAAAAAAGAAAAAGCAAAGGTGATTATTATTAGTCACATTGGACGAGATGGAAACGATTCACTTCGTCCGATTGCAGAATATCTTTCAAAGAAAATAAAGCTTACTTTTTTGAAGGGACACATTCAAGATTTTGTTCACGAGCATATCGAGGCAATGAAGCCAGGAGATGTTGTTATGCTTGAAAACCTGAGGCAAGACGAAGGGGAAGCAGTAAACAACAGTTCTTTTGCAAGAGGACTTTCGCGACTTGCGGATATATATGTGAACGATGCCTTTGCTGTGTCACATAGACGACACGCGTCGATTGTAGGAGTTCCAAAATTTCTTCCAAGTTATGCAGGAATTTTACTTGATGAAGAAGTTGCTCATTTATCAAAAGCAATTAAAAAACCAAAGAAACCATTCCTGTTTATTCTAGGAGGTGCAAAGTTTGAAACAAAACTTCCACTCATTAAAAAATATTTAAAAATAGCAGATACTGTTTTTGTGGGGGGTGCGCTTCAGAATAATTTCTTTAAAGCTGATGGAAAGGAGATTGGAAAATCTTTGGTTGATACCAAGCGATATAACCTTGGAAGTTTGATAAAAACAAAAAAGGTTATTCTTCCAAAAGATGTACTTGTTCGTGACGGAGAAAATATCAGAACTGTTTCAGTGGAAGAAGTTTCAAAGAACGATACGATTGTTGATATTGGTCCAGATTCTGTAAAAGATTTGATTGAAAAAATCCAAACTTCAAAAACAGTTTTATGGAATGGACCACTTGGTTTGTATGAACAAGGGTTCACAGCTTCAACAGAAGCTGTTGCCAAAGCGCTTTCAAAATCAAAAGCAATGTCTATTGTTGGGGGAGGTGATACTGTTGTGACAATTAAAAAATTGAAACTAGAAAAGAAAATAGGCTTTGTTTCAACTGGTGGTGGTGCAATGCTTGAATATCTTGAAAAAGGAAAACTTCCTGGAATTGAAGCACTCCAGTAGAAAATTTAAATTTTAAAATAAAAATTCCCAATCTGGGGATTTTTATTTAGTTTTTATATACTATAATGAAAGTATTATGAATGATAATCGTAAATATTTTTTAGGTGCATCTGCTGGTGCGGCTTTAGTTTCATTATTAGTTTTAGGGGTTTTTAATATATCTTCTTCAGAATTTAAAAATACTGAAGCTGATCAGACTGCTGCTGTTTCAAATGCAAGTATTGTAGATACAGGATGGGATCAACCCGCAGCGGTTCCAGGGTGTATCCCAGCAGACGCTGTTGTTGCAGTTTCAGCTGGTGGTGGTTCATGTTCAGTTACATTTTGTAGTGGAGCAACAGCTACTGTTAATAGAAATATGGGTACTCTCAATGCAACTTTAATGGACACATCGCCTGAGCTTCTTGCTGAATACGGAGACATGTGTATTGGAGGTTTGATAACAAATGACGATACAATGGTCCCTGTTGCTCGATTTGATAGTAATATAGTTCTTGATCAACAAATTGCCTCTAAATATCCAGATTTCACAGCTCAAATCTTATCTAATTTGAAAGAGATTAAATTGATTTCTAATGGTCAAAATTCTTTTGATGCCTCAGTTGTTGAGTCTATTAAAAAATTTCAAACAGAGAATAAGTTAACTGTAAATGGATATGTTGATATTGCAACATATTCAGCAATTAAACTAAAAGTTGCTCAAAATAGAATGAGTCAATATGTAAATATTGTTGATAAAAATAAAATTAATACAAGATAAAACTATATGAAAACAAAATTATACATATTTACTCTATTAATAGCTTCTCTTATATTAGTTGCTCCATCTTCTGTTCTTGCTGGTATTTATCTTGTATCCGGAAATGGTCAAGAGGTTGGACGATCAAATTGTGTTGTTGTTATGGATGATGGAACAATTTATGAAGGTACGTCAGGCAATTGGGACTTTACTGGTGTGTCAGTTGAAACCGCTGCTCGTATGTGTCTCGGTTTTGTACCTTCGGGAATTATTACTTCTGTAGGTTCTACGATTGAACAACAAGAAGTTGGAATAAAAAATATTGGAGATGTTCCAAATCTTTCTGGTAATATTACTTATCCATTTTACACAACACCAACTATTGCAATCAAAAGTAATATCTTGATTGCAGAATCGACACTTCAATCACTTGGACTTATTAAAAGTAAACCAGATTATATTTACGATAAAATATCTTCAGATGCGATAAAAGCTTTCCAGCAAAAAATGTCACTACCACAAACTGGTACTATTGATAAAATAACATGGCTTCTACTACTTACTAGATAATAAAAAATCCCGAAAGGGATTTTTTATTTGAGTGCCTGTTTTATTTTTTCTTCAAATTCTTTCATTGTTTCTATTTCTTCATATTTTTTTCGTTCCCATCCGTGAAGTGTGTCGTCAAAATATCGAGGAATAAGATGAATGTGAACATGTGGTACTTCTTCGCCGACCACAGATATTTGAACATAATCACAAGCAAGCGCCTTTTTCATTCCTTGTATAATTTTTTTAGTTTCCAAAAAAAGAGTGGTGTATAGCTCGTTTGGAAGATCTTGAATCCATCGATATTCTTGTTTTGGAATTACAAGTACATGTCCAAAGGCAACTGGCATGATATCAAGAAAGGCAAGGCAATTGTGGCTTTCATAGACAATACTTGCTGGAATCTCTTTATCGATAATCTTCTTAAATATGGTTTTTTCGCTCATATTTGTATTGTAACCAGAAAAAAAGAATCCGAAAAGCTAAAATTCCACGTGTTCTCACTTTGTGAGACACTCCTCTCAAATTCTTCTCCGAGAGAGAATTTTAGCTTTTCGGATTCTGATTGAGTATAATAAGTATTCATGACACTCAAACCCCTCAATCCTATTTCTGAATCAGTAGAGCAAGAACTCGGGTCTTACAGCCCTATTGTTAGAAGACTTTTGGTTAATCGTGGAATCACAACTCGAGAAGAGGCATATCGATTCATTGCTCCATCGTACGAAGAACATACCTTTGATCCATTTCTTTTAAAAGATATGGAAAAGGCAGTCCAAAGAGTTGAGCGAGCGGTTTCTTCGGGCGAGCGGATACTCGTATATTGTGACTATGATTGTGACGGTATTCCAGGGGCTGTTATTATGAATGACTTTTTCAAAATGCTTTCGTATGAAAATTTTGAAATCTACATTCCAGACCGTCACAAAGAAGGGTATGGTCTTCAAATTGAAAGTTTGAAACCAATCTTTGAAAGACAAAAACCAAGCCTTGTTATTACTCTCGATCTTGGTATTACAAACAACCAGGAGGTTTTGTTTTGCAATGAACAGGGTATTGATGTAATTGTTACAGACCACCATTTGCCAGGAAAAGAAATTCCGGAAGCTTTTGCTGTGGTTAATCCAAAACAGTCAGATTGTCAGTATCCTGACGAAATGCTATGTGGTAGTGGTGTTGCTTTTAAGTTTGTACAAGCTTTTATTTCTCGTTTTCAAGAAAAATATAATGTGAGTCCCGGGCAAGAAAAATGGTTACTTGATATGGTGGGACTTGCAACGCTTTCTGATATGGTTCCACTCGTGAAAGAGAATAGAGTATTTGCTCACTATGGAATGCTTGTGATGAAAAAAACAAGAAGACCAGGACTTGTGAATCTTTTGAAAAAAGCAGGATTAAAACCACAATTTCTCACAGAAGAAGATGTTACCTTTGGTATTACTCCGCGAATCAACGCTGCAGGAAGAATGGATCATCCAAAACATGCTTTTGAACTTCTTGCTACAAAAGATGCTTTGTATGCTGAAGAAAAATCTCTTCTTCTTCATGAATATAATCTGACAAGAAAAAATCTTGTGAAGCAGATTATGAAAAAGGCGAAGTCAGTTTTGGAACATAGAAAAAATCATCCAGTTATTGTGGTGGGCGACAGAACATGGGCTCCGGGAATATTGGGACTTGTCGCATCAAGACTTGTGGAAGAATTTCAGAAACCAGTTTTTGTTTGGGGTGGAAGTGAGGAAGATCTTGTTATGAAAGGATCATGTCGAAGTGATGGAAGTGTGAACATGGTCGAACTTATGAGTCTTGTTTCTGATATGTTTGTGACTTTTGGAGGACATGAACTGGCTGGTGGATTTGCGGTTAGTTTCGATAAGGTTCATTTTCTGGAAGAAAGACTTACAGAAAAATATGGAGATATTAAAAAAGAAAAAGAAGATTCGAGTGTGTATGAATATGATACAGAACTTTCTTTTGATTTACTTACCGATGAACTTCATCAAGATATCAGCAGACTTGCTCCTTTTGGAGTAGGAAATCCAAAACCTATTTTCCTCTTACGAGATGCTGTCGTATACGATGTTCGTGTTTTCGGAAAACAAAATGAACATCTTGAACTTCAATTTAGAAGTGAAACAGGAAGACTTGTAAAAGCTATAGCTTTTTTTACAAAACATGATGATTTTGGAGATCCTATTATTCCTGGGATGAAAATACAACTGTTCGCATCAATTGAAAAATCTTTTTTTGGATACAAGCCGGAACTTCGTTTTCGTATTGAAAATATCCATACTTCTTAAAAGCTCATGATACAATATTCATTATGATACTTATTTTTACAGACGGCTCATCACGAGGAAATCCTGGCCCAGGTGGCTGGGGAGCTATTGTTCGCATTACAGAAAAAGTTCAAGAACTTGGAGGGTATGAAAAACACACAACAAATAATCGAATGGAAATGACCGCCATTGTCGAGTCTTTAAAATTTGTTGGTCAATCAACAGAAGAAATCACTATCTATACTGATTCAAAATATACGATTGATGGAATCACAAAGTGGGTTTCAGGGTGGCAAAGAAACGGATGGCTTACAAAAAACAAAACAGAAGTTTTGAATAAAGATTTGTGGCAACAACTTGTTTCGGTTTCTTCTTCAAAAAAAATTACCTGGCACCATGTTGCAGGACATGTTGGAATTCCAGGAAATGAAAGAGTTGATACCATCGCAAACTCTTTTGCAGGCGGAGAAAAAGTTCCTTTATTTGAAGGACTTGAAAAAGACTACAAAGTTTCTCTTTCGAAGCTCACTGGTACAACAACCAAAAAAGCAAAAAGTGATGGAGGAAAAGCATATTCATATCTTGCACTTGTTGATGGAAAGGTTCACCGATTTACAACCTGGAAAGAGTGTGAAAGTTTTGTAAAGGGAAAACAGGCAAGATTTAGAAAAGCAACCTCACAAGAAAACGAACAAGAAATATTACAGGATTGGGGAGTTCTTTCATAATTGTATGATGCATCCAAGGTATAGTGATACTTTCTTTTTTGGTGTCTGTATTTCTTTTCTACTTGGAGTGCTTCTTCGATCAGAACTATATATTCCTTTTCCTGTTTTGATTTTCATACTAATCAGCGCATTTTCTTTTTGTGTATTTTTATTTCAAACACAAAGAGTATATGCGCTTTTTATTATGCTTTTTTCTCTTTGTTTTGTATTTGGTATTGTTCGTTTTGAAATGAAAGATTTGCATCACAAGGCAGTCTTTCAATCTTTTGGTTTGGAATCTTCCTATGAAGGAATTGTTGTTGATGAGCCTGAATACAACAATTCATATCAACGTTTGGTTGTAAAAGTTTCATCTGAAAATCACAATTCAAACATATTGGTTTCGACAGAACGTTATCCTGAATTTGAAATAGGTGACAGAGTTTCTCTTGAAGGAGAAATTCGTTATCCAGAAAATTTTATTACAGATACAGGAAAAGAATTTAACTATGTTGAATATCTAGCAAATAAAAATATTTTGTTTACCATGTCTTTCGCTCGGGTTTCTTTGGTTGAATCACGAGCGGGGAAACATCTTGAAAGAATTTTGATTCAGATAAAACATGGTTTTTTGAATGCGATTCAAAGAGTTACACCAGAGCCAGAACAAGGACTTTTGGCTGGAATTCTTCTTGGTGTTCAAAATGGAATCAATGAAGACTTGGAAGAAAAATTTATTGCAACAGGAACAATTCATATTGTTGTTTTATCTGGTTATAATATTACTATTATTTCTGAAGCTATTGTAAAAAGTCTTCAAAGATTTTTTCCTGAAAAACTTGCACTTTCTTTCGGTTCTTTTGGAATTGTTTTGTTTGTGCTCATGACGGGAGCGGGAACTACTTCTATTCGTGCTGGAATTATGGGATTACTTGGTCTTTTGGCTCGAGTAACAAATAGAAACTATGATATTGTGAGGGCTTTATTTTTTGCTGGTTTTCTTATGGTTCTCTTAAATCCTTTTGCTTTGGTGTATGACATTTCTTTTCAGCTTTCTTTTATTGCAACACTGGGACTTATTTTGGTAACACCGCTCGTTGAAAGATGGAGGTTCGTCCGGTTGTTTCCAGAACGTTTTGCTCTCCGTGAAATTTTTGCGTCAACACTCGCAACTCAAATCACAGTTTTGCCGTTTCTTTTGTATAAGATAGGAACTCTTTCGATTGTGGCGCCTTTGGTTAATATGCTCATTTTGCCATTTATTCCTCTCACGATGGGGATTGGCACACTTTCTGGAGCTTTGGAAATGACTACTTATATTGGATCAAATCCAATTTCTTGGGTGTCGTTTGGATTACTTCACTATATTGTTTCTCTTGTTGATTGGTTTGGTTCACTTTCTTTTTCTGCTGTTGTGATAAAACATATTCCGCTTGTTTTTGTTCTTGTTTTGTATATTTGTATTTTGATTTGGATTTGGAAGAACAAAAAAGTTATATTGCGGTTTTGATGCTCTTGTGGTACCTTAAACAAAAATAAATTCAATCAAAACTAAATATCGAATACTATGGAAAAGAAACAAATCATTACTATTGCCGGAACAGCAGGAAGCGGTAAATCGACCGTTGCAAAAATAGTTGCAAAAATATTGGGTTGGAAACATTACTCAATGGGTGATATGCAAAGAGATACCGCTAAAAGAAAAGGAATTTCTTTGGCTCAATTAGGTGAGCTTCAAAAGCGTGACTCAGTAATAGACAGAGAAATTGATCAGATTCAAGAAAGTTATGGTCGACAAGAAAATCAATTTGTTATTGATTCAAGACTTGGTTGGTATAAAATACCAAACTCATTCAAAGTTTTTCTTGAAGTGGATCATGAAATTGCCGTTGAGAGAATTTGGTCTGATTTCCAAAAAAACCCAACAAGAAATGTTGAGAAATTCGAAACACCAAAATCTCTTTCAGAAGGTCTTAAAGAAAGATTCAAGTGTGAACAAGAAAGATATCGAGAGTATTATGGAATTGAAAACCATCACGACAAAAATTATTTCCATCTTTCGCTTAATACAGCCGACTATACTCCAGAGCAAGTTGCTGGTAAGATTATAGAAGAATATGAAAAATGGATCTCAACAGCGGAATAATTTTTTCATCTTTCTTTTCTGTATTTTGTTCGGTATTGGTATACTGCTTTTTCTGTATAAGAAACAACAAGGAGATTTTCTTGTTGTTTCTTTTTTTAATGTAGGGCAGGGAGATGCAATTTTTATCGAAGCACCAAATGGAAAACAGGTTCTTGTGGATGCTGGTCCTGATACATCGGTTGTGTATGAACTCGGGTCTACTATGTCATTTTGGGATAGAACGATAGATATTATTATTCCAACTCACGCAGACAAGGATCATATTGGAGGATTTCCAGAAGTGCTCAATCGATATAAGATTCTTGCTGTGTATGATTCTCAAAGTTCTTCAACAACTGCAATTTATGAAGAATACAATAAAGAAATTACAGAAGAAGAATCGACAATTAAAAAAGCCACAAGTGAAGATACTATTATTCTTGATCAAGAACATGGTTTGTATATTCGAGTTTTGTTTCCTGAGGGAGATGTTTCTTCTTTAGAAAGAAATGATGCTTCAACTGTGCTTCAGTTAGTATATGGAGATATTGAATTTATGCTGACGGGTGATGCTGGAACTATGGTTGAAGAATATCTTGTGTATTTGTATGGAGAAGGTCTTTCTTCAGAAGTTTTGAAGGCTGGTCATCATGGATCAAAAACTTCCACATCAGAAAAGTTTCTGAGTGTTGTTGACCCAGATTATGTTGTAATTTCCGCAGGGGAAGATAACAGGTATGGACACCCACATCAAGAAGTTGTTGATTTGATTTTGGCGTCAGGTGCCGAGATGTTTGAAACAAAGAATGGAACAATACAATTTTTTACAGATGGAGTAGAGTTGTTTGTCAAATAAATAAAAAGCGACACCAAAGGTGTCGCTTTTTATTTATTTGATGAGTCCAGCTTTTTTCAAAGTTACGAACGCACCATTTTTATTGATTTCCTTAATTCCTTTTGTTGAAAGTGTAAGTTTAATCTTCTTTCCTGTTTCTGGAACGAATACAGTTTTTGTTTGAAGGTTTGCGTATTGTCGTCGCTTTCCTCCAGACACGAACTCAGTTGCTCGAGTACGGTTTGTATATCGTCCGGCTACTTGAGATGACTTACCAGTCACTGCGCATTTTTTTGCCATAGTATTTTTGTTACCCACCGTGCTCGGTAGGAGCTTATTATTAATGTATAAGAAATACGAGCTTTATGCTATCATATGATTACAAACTATGCAAGAACTTACATCATTTTTTTATATAGCAATATTACTCGTTTCGGTAATTCTCCATGAAATGGCTCATGGGTATGCTGCTTTATCTCAAGGTGACAAGACGGCTTTATACGCCGGGCGTTTGACCTTTAATCCTATAAAACACCTTGATTTATGGGGTTCTATACTGATTCCTCTCTTTTTAATTCTTTCTGGGTCAGGTTTTGTGATTGGCTGGGCAAAGCCGGTTCCATACAATCCAGACAACCTTCGAAATCAGGTATGGGGCAAGATTTGGGTTGCAATTGCTGGAGTGTTAACAAACATTACAATTGCTGTTATTTTTGGGCTTATTGCTCAATTTGTTCCACTTTCTGAAAATGCACTTTCTATTGTCTATATGATTGTTGTTACTAATATTGTTTTGACTGTGTTTAACCTTGTTCCAATCCCACCACTTGATGGATCAAAGATAATTCTTGCCTTTGTTCCGCCTCGATATGAGAAATATGTAGCAGTGATTGAACGATATTCTTTCATTGTACTTATTGTCTTCATTCTCTATGGATGGCAGTTTATTTCTCCTGTAATCTCAAGACTTTTTGAAATCTTGGTTTCTTAGGAAAAATCTTGCTTTTATTCAATAGTCGTGGTAATCTCTTCTTTGAAATTCACTTCTTTTTATAAGGAGTGTTTTTTATTTCACTTGGTTTTCCGTCGAAAGAAAATCAATGAAATGTATTACCAGTTAGGAGTAATTCCGCACAGCGGGGTGAATAGTGGGCTTCATGGTGACATGAAAGCGTAATACTAAACACACAAATTATGCCAACAACAAATCAACTTATTAAGCGTGGCCGAACAAAGGTAACGCGACGAAAAAGTGCTGTTGCGTTGTCACGAGGATTCAACTCTCTTGAGAACAAACCAACACGATTCGCATCTCCTTTTAAACGAGGAGTATGTACAAAGGTAACAACAACCACTCCAAAAAAGCCAAACTCAGCGCTTCGAAAGATTGCCCGAGTTCGACTTACAAACGGAATGGAAGTTACTGCATATATCCCAGGTATGGGACACAATTTGCAAGAACACTCAGTTGTTCTTCTTCGAGGTGGTCGAGTAAAAGACTTGATCGGAGTTCGATACACAGTAGTACGAGGAGTTCTCGATGCTGAAGGTGTGAAGAAACGATCACAAAGTCGATCTAAATACGGAGTTAAGAAGCCTAAGGCTGCAAAATAATATATGCGACGACCAATTAAGAATAAACATGAAGTTGTTGCTGATTCAGCATACAACTCAGTAAAACTTTCTCGATTCATTAACTACATAATGCAAGATGGAAAGAAAGAGGTGGCACGAAAAGTAGTATATGGTTCTTTTGAAAGAATTAAAGAAAAAACAAAGAACCCAAACCCATTAGAAGTATTTGATATCGCTCTTAAGAACGCTTCACCGTCAGTTGAAGTACGATCACGACGAGTAGGAGGTGCGAACTACCAAGTTCCACGAGAAGTTCGAGCAGAACGACGAGTAACTCTTGCGATGCGATGGATTGTAGATGCGGCTCGATCACGAAAGGGAACATCAATGGATAAAGCCATTGCTGAAGAACTTATTGCAGCATACAACAACGAAGGTTCAGCTGTTAAGAAGAAAGACGATACACACAAAATGGCAGAAGCAAACAAAGCATTTGCTCACCTTGCGTGGTAAGATATATACATTACTTTTTATTACATTAGATTTAATACATTATGTCTCGAGATTATCCACTAGGGCGAGTACGAAATTTCGGTATTATCGCTCACATCGATGCTGGTAAAACTACCACATCAGAACGTATCCTGTATTACACAGGTATGTCACACAAGATTGGAGAAGTTCACGACGGTCAAGCAACAACTGACTGGATGGAACAAGAAAAAGAACGAGGTATTACAATTACTGCTGCTGCGATTACTTGTTTTTGGAACCCGACATATAAAGGAGCTGATACTTCAATGAAGCATCGTTTCAATATTATCGATACACCAGGACACGTAGACTTTACAGCTGAAGTAGAGCGATCTCTTAAGGTACTCGACGGTGCTGTTACAGTATTCGACGGAGTAGCGGGAGTAGAACCACAATCAGAAACTGTATGGCGACAAGCTGACAAGTATAAGGTTCCACGAATTTGTTTCATTAACAAAATCGATCGAACAGGTGCTTCGTTTGAACGAAGTTATGCTTCAATCATCAACCGACTTACACCAAAGGCATGTCGATTCCAACTTCCATGGGGAGAGGAGGGAGACATGAAGGGAGTTATCGATCTTCTTAAAATGAAGGCATATACTTTCGAAGGAGACATGGGAAACCAAATTGTTGAACAAGAAATTCCAGCTGAAATGAAAGCAGAAGCTGACAAATATCATGCAGAACTTGTTGAACGAATTGTTGAAAATGATGAAACTGCAATGGAACGATATCTTGCAGGAGAAGAAATCTCTATTGATGAACTTAAGAAGATTGCTCGAAAAGCAACAATCGCAAACGACCTTGTTCCAGTATTTACTGGTACAGCTCTTCGAAACAAAGGAGTACAACTCGTTCTCGATGGTGTGATCGATTATCTTCCAGCACCAACAGATATTCCTCCAGTAAAAGGAAAAGATGTATCAACAGGTGAAGAAGTACAAAGACTTGCATCTGACTCAGAACCACTTGCTGCACTTGCATTCAAAATTGCAACAGACCCATTCGTAGGACAACTTACATTCTTCCGAGTATATTCAGGAACTCTTGAAGCTGGATCATATGTATATAATCCACGAACAGGAGATAAAGAACGAATTGGACGAATCCTTCGAATGCACGCAAACGAACGAGAAGAAGTAAAACATGTGTACGCAGGAGAAATTGCTGCTGCTGTAGGACTTAAAGACGTTCGAACATCAGACACACTTTGTGCAATCGATAATCCAGTTATCTTGGATGAAATTGAATTCCCAGAACCTGTGGTATCTCTTAAGATTGAACCAAAGACTAAGGCTGACCAAGAAAAGATGGGAGTTGCACTTGGACGACTTGCTGCAGAAGATCCAACTTTCAAAGTAAGTTCTGATGCTGAAACAGGAGATACAGTAATTTCTGGTATGGGAGAACTTCACCTTGAAATTATCGTAGATCGTATGAAGCGAGAATTCAGTGTTGAAGCAAACGTGGGAGCACCACAAGTAGCGTACCGAGAAACAATTCAAGCGAATGCTGAATCAGAAGTGAAATACATCAAGCAAACAGGAGGACGTGGACAATATGGACACGTTAAGATCAAGCTTAATCCTTACACTCCAACTAACGAAGAAGCTCCAAAGAACATTATTCGTGAAGAAGGATTTGAATTCATTAACAGTATTAAAGGTGGAGTTATTCCAAACGAATATGTTCCAGCTTGTGTGAAAGGATTCAAAGAAGGAATGGAACGAGGAGTTGTTGCGGGATACCCAATGACAAATATTTCTGTAGATCTATACGATGGGTCATACCACGATGTGGACTCTTCAGAAATTGCTTTCAAGATTGCTTCATCACAAGCATTCCAAGAAGCTGCTCGAAAAGCGCGACCTGTACTTCTTGAGCCTATGATGGCCGTAGAAGTTATTGTTCCAGATGAATACATCGGAGACGTTACAGGAGACATTGCATCAAAGCGAGGACTTGTAGAAGGAACAGAATCACGAGGACTAGTACAAGCTGTAAAAGGAGTTGTGCCATTGTCATCAATGTTCGGTTACATGAACCAACTTCGATCAATGACTTCAGGACGAGGAAACTTCACAATGGAATTTGCACGATATGATGTGGTACCACAAAATATTGCAGATGAAATTGCAAAGAAACGAGCTGGGTAATACCACCCAACAAAAAATCCGCCAAGGCGGATTTTTTGTTTTGCACAGTTTTCTTTTGTGTTTAGGTTTATAATATAGATATGAAAAAGAAAGCAAACACAAAACAACATGTTGGATCAAGTGCTTTTGTTCTTGTTGGTTTTGCAACTTTCTTCCTTATGTTTATTAGTCTTGGGGAAGGTAGATCTTTTAGAACAAATCGACTCGATACACAAGTGACAACAAAATCAGGTGCTTCTATATCAAAAGAAAACCAGGAATTTATTAATACCTACATGCCACATTTTGAAGATTTTGCACTTCACTACAATTACGAGTATTCAAGTTACGAAAACTATATACGATAAGAAAAAATCCCTCATATACACGAGGGATTTTTTCTTGACTTATCACTTCGTTCGGGTTAGTATGTCTTCGTAATCGTGCCGTCTTTTCTCACTATGTGAAAATGACTCAAGTTCGACGGAGCTTGTGTGGTGCGATTATTAATTCCTTATAAATAAAGGAATTAATATGCTTTATGCATATAAATTACTAGTAAATATATGTAATGTGCACTCTAAGGAAGTGCGTGTTATTTAATAACGTGATGGGCTTTTTGGATGTTCTTTTTCCTTGCCGAACGGTCAATCACGAGTTTTTTAAAGTATGTCAAACTTCGATCGAAGTAAACCACACGTAAACGTGGGAACAATTGGTCACGTAGACCATGGTAAAACAACTTTGACAGCTGCTATCCTACATACCCTCAATCTTGCGGGAAATGGATACGGGTCAAACGTAAAAGCTGTTGATGAAATCGACAAAGCTCCAGAAGAAAAAGCACGAGGAATTACTATCGCGCTTTCTCACAACGAGTACTGGACTCCAACTCGACACTACGCACACATCGATGCGCCAGGTCACGCGGACTACATTAAAAACATGATTACAGGAGCTGCTCAAATGGACGGTGCTGTAATCGTAGTAGCTGCAACAGATGGAGCTATGCCACAAACACGAGAACACATTCTTCTTGCTAAGCAAGTTGGTGTGCCATCACTTATCGTATTCTTGAACAAGTGCGATATGGTTGACGATGAAGAAATGATCATGTTGGTTGAAGAAGAACTTCGAGATCTTCTCAAGAAATATGAATTTGATGGAGCAAACGCTCCAGTGATCCAAGGTTCAGCTCTTAAAGCTCTTGAATCATCTGACATCAACGACAAGTGGTCACAAAAAGTAATGGAACTTGTTAACGCAATGGACACTTACTTCCCAACACCAGTTCGAGATCTTGATAAGCCATTCCTTATGCCAGTAGAAGATATCTTCTCTATTGAAGGACGAGGAACAGTAGTAACAGGAAAAATTGAACGAGGAATCATTAAAGTTGGACAAGAAATTGAAATTGTTGGACTTGAAGATACAAAGAAGACAACAGTTACAGGAGTAGAAATGTTCAACAAGTCACTTGACCAAGGTATGGCAGGGGACAACGCTGGACTTCTTCTTCGAGGTCTTAAGAAAGAAGACGTACACCGAGGACAAGTTCTTGCAATCGCAGGATCTGTAACTCCACACTCAGAATTTGAATGTGAAGTATACGTACTTTCAAAAGATGAAGGAGGACGACACACTCCATTCTTCACTGGTTACAAGCCACAGTTCTACATCCGAACTACAGACGTAACTGGAGAAGCAACTCTTCCAGCAGGAACAGAAATGGTTATGCCAGGAGATACAGTTAAACTTACAGTGAAGCTTGTAGCTCCAGTTGCACTTGAGGATCAGCAACGGTTCGCTATCCGAGAAGGAGGTCGAACAGTTGGTGCAGGTGTTGTAACTAGAATCATTAAGTAATAACACCTTTGGGTATGTAATACTTTCAAGTGTTACGTATACAAAGCCAGTTCTCTATGGCAACAACAGAAAAAAAATCAGCCAAAAAGGACGGGGCTGTTAAACTTCGAATCAGAGTGCGAGCATACGAAAGTAAAATTTTGGATGCATCAGTAAAGCAGATCATTGATACTGCTGTACGACATGACGCACAAGTAGTAGGACCAGTTCCACTACCAACTGAAATCAAGAAGTATACTGTGAACCGAGCTACATTCGTGTACAAGGATTCACGAGAGCAATTTGAGATGAGAATTCATAAGCGTTTGATTGATATTATCAATCCAAACCAAAAGACTATCGAAGCATTAACAAATCTAAACCTGCCATCAGGTGTAGAGGTTGATGTGAAAATGCTCTAATCGCCCCCGACTAGCAATTAATTAATAAGAATAGCTACAATGTGACAAAGTCTGGAAGTGTTTCGCTTTCAGACTTTCGTCATAACTTAACTATCATGAAATTTATATTAGGAACAAAGGAACGCATGACTCAGTACTTTGATGCTGAGGGACGAGTGTTTCCTGCAACAATCGTGAACGCAGGTCCAGTTACCGTGACAAAAGTTTTGTCTGGCGATAATGATGGATACACTGCAGTTCAAGTTGGTTTTGGTTCTCAAAAAGAACAAAGAACTAACAAAGCACAAAAAGGAGAGTGGCAAGGACTTGAAACTTTCAAAATTGTGAAGGAGTTTCGACTCGAAGGTGGAGCCGATCTAAAACGAGGAGACGTAATTACTGTTGAATCATTTAAAGAAGGAGACACTATCGTAGTTTCAGGAACTTCAAAAGGAAAAGGATTCCAAGGTGTGGTTAAGCGACATGGTTTCCATGGAGGCCGACGATCACACGGACAAAAACACTCAGAACGAGAACCAGGATCAATTGGTGCTGGAGGTATCCAACGAGTGCTTAAAGGAATGCGAATGGCAGGTCGTATGGGAGGAGATCGAATTTCTGTTAAGAACCTTAACATTCTTGCGATCGATTCTGTAAACAATCAATTACTCATTAAAGGTGCTATTCCGGGACGACGAGGTTCACTCGTTGAAATCCGAGGCTAACAAATATATGGAAGCTATTGTATACAACAAAAACGGAAAAGAAGCTGGAAAAGTATCTCTTAATGATAAGGTATTTGGCGTTAACTGGAATGCTGACTTGGTTCACCAAGTTGCAACAGCAATGATGTCAAACCAACGTGCGGGAACAGCTCATACAAAAGACCGATCTGAAGTTTCTGGAACAGGAAAGAAACCTTGGAAACAAAAAGGAACAGGACGTGCACGACACGGGTCAAAACGAAGTCCAATCTGGGTTGGAGGAGGAGTGGCTCATGGTCCACGATCTGATAAAGATTACTCAAAGAAACTTACTAAGAAAATGAAGGCAAAGGCTCTTGTGGTTGTACTATCACAAAAGCTTCGAAACGGAAAAGTATTGTTTGTTGATTCTCTTACACAAGATGCAATCAAAACAAAGCTAGCCGCTGAAACTTTGAAATCACTTTCAGGTGTTTCTGGATTTGAACGTCTCGCAGGTTCTCCAAAGAAGGTTGCACACATTGCTTTGGTAGAATCAAACGAAACAGCACGAAAGAGTTACAACAACATTTCATATGTAGATATGGATGAAGTTCGAAACTTGAATGTGCTTGATATTCTTAACCACGAGTACTTGGTTATCGAAAATCCTGAGTCGAGTTTAAAAGTATTAGAAGCTAAACTAGCATAAAAACTATGGCAACTAAGAAACAAAAAACTCAAAATCCAGGTGCTCTTATTCTTTCACCACGAGTGACTGAAAAAGCAGCTAAAGTTGCAGGAGATAATGTGTACACATTTAATGTTGCATCATCTGCTACAAAAATCGAAATTGCGAAAGCTATCCAAGACCTCTACGGAGTTGTGCCAGTGAAGGTGACTACATCAACATTGAAATACAAACCAGTAGCAAGACGAGGAATTTTCGGACACAAAGGGGGAGGTAAGAAAGCAATGGTATACCTTAAAAAAGGAGATACTATTGAACTTATCTAATCCTATTTTATGAACTAGGGGTGGGTTTCCCGATAATAAACCATTAAGGCATTTGCTTGCCGATAAAAAGCTATGAAAAAATTTAAACCAACAACACCAGGACGACGTGGCATGAGTGTTATCTCATACAAGAAGGTTGTGACTCGCTCACATTCTGAAAAGAGTCTCACAAAGGGATTCAAACGTGGAACTGGACGAAATAACCAAGGACGAATCACTGCTCCTCACAAGGGAGGTGGTCATAAACGAAGTTATCGAGAAATCGATTTTCGATTTACTAAAAAAGACATTCCAGCGAAAGTGACTCACATTGAGTACGATCCAAACCGATCAGCATACGTAGCATTGCTCACATATGCAGATGGAGAAAAGCGATATGTTCTTGCAACAAAGAACATGAAGCAAGGAATGAAAGTTCTTACATCAAGAACTGCTCTTATCGAAGAAGGGAATCGTCTTCCGCTTCGAGATATTCCAGTAGGAACATTTGTAAACTCAGTTGAATTACGACCGGAAGGTGGAGCAAAACTTGCTCGTTCAGCTGGATCATTTGTACAAGTGGTTGCACACGACGGAGGTTCAGCATCTCTTAAGATGCCTTCAGGAGAAATCCGAAAAGTACCAGAAATGTCATGGGCAACAGTAGGTGAAATTTCAAACTCTGAATGGAAACTTACAAACTGGGGTAAGGCGGGACGAGCACGACACCGAGGAATCCGTCCAACTGTACGAGGAACTGCTATGAACCCTGTGGATCACCCACACGGAGGAGGAGAAGGAGTACAAGGAATCGGACTACGACGTGGACCAAAAACTCGTCATGGAAAACTTGCATACGGAGTGAAAACACGACGAAGCAAGAAATATTCTAACGGTAAGATTCTTGAACGACGAAAGTCAAAGAGAAATCAAACTAAAAAGAAATAAAACCATAACAAAAACCACCCAACAGGGTGGTTTTTGTTATGTTGATAAATTAAATGTTATGTGTTACTGTGTAAGCACATATTAATTTATATTTATATGAAAAATAATAAAAATAATTCAATACAAAGAGAGAAAATTACTAAAGGCGCAAAAATTTTTGCTGTCAAATTTGAGCGTGTTATGAAAGAACTCGCAAATGGATAATTTTATTTTTCCTTCAAAAGATAATTTTAAGATTTTTATCGAAGTTGTAAAAGAAACCAATCATAGTATTGAAAAATATCTACCTCCAATTAATGCTGATTGGTACAATATAGTATCAGAATCAATTGAATATATTCAATCAACATATCTCTATGAGCAAAATAAGAATATACATGTTGTACTTTCAAGAATTTTGTATAAGTTAGCTAAAAAACATGAACTTGGAGATGGAAACAAGAGAACAACAATTATCGCTGTTGTATTAACAAGTATTATAAATGATTATTTTGTTTTGTCTCCTGAAAAATTAAAATATTTGGTGAAAAGAGTTGCAAAAACCAAAGGCAGGATAAATGAAGAAATTATAAAAAATAGAATAGCAAAAGAGTTGGAAAAGATAATACTGCCATTCAATTAAAAATCAAACCATAACAAAAACCACCCAAATGGGTGGTTTTTGTTATGGTTTGATTTTATCTAACAAACATGTAAAATAATAAAAAATAAATACATGGAACAAGAATACTATCCAATCTGTACGTGCGGAAAAGTATCTTTTCCGAGCAGACGTATTGCACAAGAAAGAGTTAATTCTTTTAAGAAAAAGAAAACAGCGAGAAAAAAAATACCAAAAAGATCCTATTATTCCCCAGAATGTGAAGCTTGGCATATTACTTCAAAAAAAACATAATCATGAATAAACCCCTCTAAGAGAGGGTTTTTCTTTTGTTGACACCTTGGGGGGATTTTGGTAATATACTTCCAGCTCATCTTTGAGCGTGTTTTCTTTAAATAAAAGGAAATATTGAATACAAATCAGGCACGATGGCCTATGTGGCTCGCTTCCGAAAGGAAAGAGTAAATACCACTCGCGTCGTTGCTGGTTTTGTGTTTTTGGGAAAGACTTTTCCCTCAAATATTATTAGTTTAATGGTCCTGAAAGGGATTCATAACACACAAATACATGACACGATCACTTAAAAAAGGTCCGTATGTAGACGCAAAACTTCTTAAGAAGATTGAAGGAAAAAAACCTTCAGAATCAAGTGTTATCAAAACATGGGCACGAGCATCTCAAATCTCTCCAGAAATGGTTGGATTTACGTTCGGAGTTCACAATGGAAAGAAACACATTGAAGTTTTCGTTACAGAAGACATGGTGGGACATCGACTTGGAGAATTTTCTCCAACAAAGACTTTCCATCGACACGGAGGTAAGCTTATGAAAGAGCTTGAACAAAAGAAACGAGAAGCAGAAATTTCTGCTGCTAAGGCTGCAAAGTCAGCAAAGTAGTTTTACACTACAAAACTATTAATTAAACTTTTTAACCCAATTTATGAAAGCGTATTTAAACAACTACCGAATGTCGCCTCGAAAGGTGCGACTTGTCGGAGATGCAGTCAAGGGCAAGAACGTCGCACAAGCAGACGTTATGCTTTCTTTCATGCCAAAGAAAGCAGCGCGAATCATTCGAACACTCATTCGCTCAGCTGTATCAAATGCTATTAACAATGACGGCAAGCAAGCTGAAAACTTGATTGTGAAATCACTCGAAGTAAACCAAGGTGTTACTTTGAAACGATTCCGAGCAAGAGCTCGTGGGTCAGCTTCACCAATCAATAAGCGAACTTCAAATATTTCAGTTATTTTGGCTGAAAAAGCAGCTTCAAAGAAAATCAAAGCTGAAGCTACAAAAGAAGTAAAAGCTGAAGTTGAAAAAAAAGTAGCAACAAAAAAAGTGGCTAAGAAAACAGCAACAAAGAAAACAACTAAAAAGGTCGAATCTAAAGAAAACAACTCAAAGACAAACTAAACACCATGAGTAAAAAAGTACATCCATATGCACACCGACTCGTTATTCTAAGAGATTGGAAATCACGATGGTTTGCAGGTAAAAAAGAATACAAGGATTACCTTATCGGTGACGTGACTATTCGAGACTTCATTATGAAGAAATACCGAAACGCTTTTGTTTCAGGTGTTGAAATCGAACGAAGTCCAAAAGGAGCGCGAATCATTATCAAAACTTCACGACCAGGAGTTATCATTGGTCGAGCTGGAGAAGGGGCAAAGAAACTACGAAAGGATGTAGTTGAAATGATGAAGAAACATAAACTTCCAGTTCCTGAAGATTTGAAAATTGATATCTCAGAAGTTCAAAATCCAGATGCAGATGCAGCAATTGTTGCATACTCTATCGTAGAAGGACTTGAACGACGACTTCCGTTCCGACGAGTAATGAAACAAACACTCGACAAAGTAATGGCTGTTCGAGGAGTAAAAGGAGTTCGAATCCTTATCGGAGGACGACTTAACGGAGCAGAAATGGCGCGTTCAGAAGAAGTAAAACGAGGATCAATTCCTCTTCAAACATTCCGAGCAGATATTGATTTTGCACGAGAACGAGCAAAACTTTCATACGGAACACTTGGAATCAAAGTTTGGATTTACAAGGGTGAAGTATTTGAAAAAGATTCAAAGTAATAAACTCTCTAATTATTAAACATAATACGTACTATCATGTTATTCCCAAAAAAGACAAAACATCGAAAATGGCAAACTGGACGAAAGTCGCTTGAACAGCGATCACGACCAGATACTCGAGGGACAACTGTTGCGTTTGGAGAGTTTGGACTTCAAGCAACTAGTCCGTCACGAGTGACGTCAGCACAAATCGAATCAGCTCGAAAGGCTATGGTTCGTGCACTTACAAAGGCAGGAAAATATTGGATTCGAATTTTCCCTGACAAACCGATTACAGCAAAACCTGCTGAAGTAGGTATGGGTAAAGGAAAAGGAGATTTGAAATACTACTGTTTCGAAGTACGCCCAAAGCGAATTCTCTTCGAAGTATCAGGAGTAGATGAAAAACTCATGAGAGAAGCACTCCGAAAGGCTGGAACAAAACTCCCATGTACAACAAAGGTCGTGAGTAAAGAAGAAGTAGCTAAAAAGAACTAATATGGCAAAAGAAATAAACAAAATGGAAGTACAAGAACTTCGTGATCTTATTGCTGATTCTCAAGAAGCACTTCGAAAAGAACGATTCAATCTCGCAGGAGCTGGATCAAAAGATGCTAAAAAAATTAGTAATCTAAAAAAGACAATCGCGCGAGCTCTTACTGAGCTTAAAGCACGAGATACAAAGTAATATGACAAATAATACTACTACAACTAAATACGCAAAAACCTTTCAAGGAACTGTGGTTTCTGACAAAGGAGACAAAACTGTTGTTGTGTCTGTGCCGCGATTCGTAAAACATCCAAAATACAAGAAGTTTTACAAAATCAACAAAAAGTACAAGGCTCACGACGAAAACAATACTTACAAGGTTGGGGATACTGTAAAGATCCAAGAATGTCGACCAATCTCAAAGGACAAAACATTTATTGTAATTAATAAATAATATAAAGGCTTATGATTCAAGACGGAACAAACGTAAAAATCACCGATAACGGTGGAGGAACAGATGCAAAAGTCTTTAAGGTCCTTGGAGGTTCAAAACGACGATACGCAGAAATCGGAGACCTTGTAGTGATTTCAGTTAAAAAGGCTGAACCACGAAAGACTATTAAGAAAAAAGATGTTCACACAGCAATTGTTGTGCGACAACGAAAACCTTTCCGACGAAAGGACGGTTCATATATTTCTTTCGATGACAACGCTGTTGTTATTATCGACAAGAACAAAAAAGAACCAAAAGCAGGTCGTATTTTCGGTCCAATTCCTCGAGAAATCGGAGAACGTGGATACCAAAAAATTATTTCATTAGCACCAGAAGTTTTGTAATTATATGAAATTCAAAAAAGGAGACACAGTTGTTGTTCTTACTGGTAAAGACAAGGGAAAAAAGGGAACTATTACTCTTGTGTTACGAGAAGAAAATAAAGTTGTTGTTGACGGTGTTAATGTAATGCTTAAGAACCGAAAAACACGACAAAAAGACACTGATAAACAAGTTAAGTTTAGTGCACCAATCAACGCTTCAAATGTGATGATTGTTGACCCAAAAACAAATAAACCTACACGAATTGGTGTAAAGAAGGTCGACGGAAAAAACGTACGAATTAGTAAGAAAAGTGGAGCTGAGCTCAAATAAAACATATGGAATCTGTAAAGCAAAAAGATAAGAAAGTGTTTGAAGTGCTCAAAGGACAATTTGGATACACAAACAAATTGGAAGCTCCAAAACTTACAAAAATTGTAGTTTCAACAGGAACAGGGCGAAAGGTAAAAATGGACAAGAAGATCAATGATTTCATCGGTGATCGACTTGCAAAAATTACTGGACAAAAACCTTCTGTTCGAGCGGCAAAGCAATCAAACGCTGGATTTAAACTACGACAAGGAGAACCAATCGGACTTGCGGTAACGCTTCGAGGTGATCAAATGTACAACTTCCTCGATAAATTTATCCACATTGCAGTTCCTCGAACAAAGGACTTCCGTGGATTTAAACGAGAAGCACTTGATAACATGGGTAACCTTACTCTTGGTATCAAAGAACACACAATCTTTCCTGAAACAGGAAACGAAGAATTGAAAGATGTATTTTCATTTGCGATTACTTTTGTAACAACAGCAAAAACAAAAGAAGAAGCAAAAGCATACTTTGATTTTATCGGACTTCCATTTAAGAAGGACTAACAAAAAAAACACCCAAAAGGGTGTTTTTTTTGTTGCTTGCTTTTCAATAAGATTCGGTGTTTAATGGGAGAAAATTTAAAACAAAATTCCATGATACAAATGCAAGGATCAGTAATTCTTATTGCAGTAGGTCTTATTCTTGGTGTGGTCCACGCGACAATATGTGAACCAAAACAAAATAGTTCCTCAGATAATTTTTTACAGACAGTAGATTCAATTATGGATTCTGTCACACACAAAACAAACAAAAGTCAATTTCTATCTTTTATTCAGTGTCTCTATGTTCTTTGTTTTTGGGGAGGAACTATTTCATTTATCTTGAATCACATCCAAAAGTCAAAAGAAATTATTGTTGCTTATCTAGCACAATAAAAAACCCGCCGTTCGGCGGGTTTTTGTTTGTTTTTTTTGGCGGCTTTTTGAGCTCTGACTCGAGGATGTCTTCCATCTGCACGTGGCTTTTGGAAGTAGTTTTGTTGATATTAATATCTAACAAAATTTTTCGATTCTTATGCTGTATTGCCGGTAAATCTACCACGAGCGTTTCTTTGAGATATGCTGGTGAGTATTCGTTTGAAATAACAAAGGCTGATTCCCGAAGGGTGGTTTGGTTTATGTTTTCGGGAGAAACAAGTTCAACAATAATGATTGATTCCTCAAAAGGTACCATGTGGTGATACAGCGGTCGAGGAATGTCTATAATGACAATAATCATATAGTTTTAATAAGGTTTTGGTTCGGATATTATATTACCAAAACCAGTAGAAAAAGCAATACTTTTTCTATGGTATAATTTTCTCATGAAAAAGATACTAATCATACTCGCTGTTATTGCAGCATTCGCTATATTTTTTATTATTTCAAGTTCAAAAACTTCAGAAGAACAAGAAATTGCTGGGGAGACTTTTCAATCTCTTTGTTTTTATCAGGAAAATAATTTAGAAAGTGGATTTCAAGATAGAACTTGGCTTCGTGTTGAAAATACCACAAATCAAACAGGAATACTTTCTGTTACTGGTGAATATGTGTATCTTCCTGCAGAAAAAGACAGCAAAAGGGGGAAGTTTATAGGTAGTGTTTCTTTAAATCCAGAAGATCAAACATATCTCAAAACCAATACTCTTATGACTGCTGTTGCAGAGGGTATGACGACAGCTGAAGAGTTTTATTTTGAATTTAATCCAATAGAAGCCAAAATTGGTTTCGGAGAAATGGTAGATAGAGGTGATGGTGTGTATGTATATGCCAATAAAGAAAATATAAATTATTCACAAATTCTACCTTCAATTTCTTGTGATGAACTAACAGAAAAAATTACAGTTGAAAAGTATGTTCGAGAAAATATCCAAACACTTTTTTCAGAAGAACCTGTACTTGGTGGAACTTGGTATGTTGTTAATCTTGTAATAGATAGTCAAGCAAATTCTGGAATTGTTACATATGAAGATGGACACATTCAAAATATTACAAGCTTTGTATATGAATATTCAGATCAGGGAGTTGTTATTCTTTCTTCAGAAAATATAACTCCAGAGTTAGAGGTTTCTGAAGAAGAAAAAACTTTAGATGAGAATTAAAAAACAACATCCGCGTTCTTTAATTTCTATTAATAAATTTAGATCACTTCATATCAAATAAGTGCTATAATTTTAAATATTTATTATTTAATTAGATATTATGAAAAAAACAATCATTTCAATATTTACAGTAGCTGCAGTTGTTGGGGGGATGTACTATATTGTCAATAAAAATAAAATTTCCAATCAAGAGATTGTAACTCTTCGGGAAACCATTGATGACATAAATCAAAATAAAGTAGGTGGATGTCCAAGAGAGGTAAGTTTCGGTGATTGGGGATGTACAGTAACTCGAGCTGATTGCAGTACTCAAGATGGGTCACTGATGCTTTCAGGTGCTAGGCAAAAATGCGGACTTCCAAATAATAGCCAGGATAATCTTACGGAGGCACAGTTTGAATGTGCCATTAACGCTTGTTCATCTTCCGCAATGCAGGTAGATCAAAATGAGCAAAAACTTGATAAAAATGCTAAATAAAATAAAAAGCAAGACAAAGTCTTGCTTTTTATTTTATTTATGGTACTGTGTATTTAAATCTATTCTACTATGAAAAAAGTAATTTTCTTTGTTATTATTCCAGTTTTATTTTTTTGTATTACTGGTTCAGCGCAGGCAAGACGAGATTCCTGTCAATCTGTCATTAGATATATTAAAATTGATGACGGTGTTTTGTGTACTTACTCTTTTGATACCGTAACACAAGAAGTTAATATTCGTATTAACGATGTCTCACTTCCTGTGATTTCTGGGGCTCGATGTGTTTATATCCAGCACATTAATACAGAAAACATTATGTTGCTTGTTGATGGTAAAAAGTTTTTTATTGATCTCAAACAAAAAGAACTTGTTTGGAAAAATTCACCTATTGAATAGGTTTACAGAAAAATCCGCTATGCGGATTTTTTGTTTGACTTAAAAATATATTTTCGTATCCTTAAACACAAAACCTTTTACATCTATGTATCTTGTTGTTCCACTTTTTTGTTTGTGTGTGTTTGCTTGTTTTTGTCCTCCATTTTTTAAAGAAAAATTGTACGAGAAAGAAGTTGTTATACGATACCGCGCCGACCTACTTGGGTGTTTGGTATATTCAACGATAGTCGTACTTATTTTTTTAATTGCGTTTCCACCATAAAATAAACCACCTCTGAAGAGGTGGTTTTAAATTGCTCGCACTATTCCAAAGATTAAAATCAAAACCCAAAGTAGTGCAAAAGCAATTATGAAAAAATATAGAGTCACACGGAAAACCGGGTGAATATGTTGCCGTTTCACCCACGACAGATATCGATTACCTTGATCCCAAACCCAACCGGTTTGTCTCCAGATGTATTTAAAATATCGTTCCGTGTAATCTACTCCATAGCGTATGCCTTGAAGTAGAGAAGGTGAAGTTTTTTTACTCATGTATTGTACGTATATATCTTTTTTTATTATGCATTATAGTAAAAAAATGTCAATAACATTGTATAATTGACACAGTTGTTTAATTTAGTTTCCTGTAGAGAAACCAATTTATTAGTTATTTATGGATACAAACACCCAAACAGAAATTTTAATTCCATCTCTAATAATTAGAGATGGACAATTCGTTTCAGAAAAACAAAATCAAGAAGCTGTTAAGATTTTGAATGAAAACTTCGATTGGCTAGTCCAATTAAGAAAAATCTTTTTCGAGAAAAACAAAGACAAAAAACATGCTGTTATTGCATGTATTAATATTCAAAATCAAAAAGGGCAAAATCTTGCCGAGAGGTTTACTCACGGAAAAACATTTCCTCCAGAAAAAAAGTATCATTGTACTTTTGCCTCAAAAGAAATTCTCCAATCTTGTATTGATGAATTTGTAGAAGGAACCCCTAACTTGTTTCTGAATGAAAAAGATATTCTTTTTGTGCTTTTTGATAAAGATCAATATACTCTTTTTCGTTGTGTCGATTAAAAATAAACCCCCCATGTTTTCATGGGGGGGTTATTCTATTCTTCCTCTTCTGGTCTGTTTACAAAATCAAGAATCTCTTGTTTAGAATTTAATTTTTGAAACTCTTTATGGTATTGATTGATGTATTCTTCAAGGTCACGCTCAGCATTTTCTCGAGTGCTCCAGAAGGTTTTTGTTGGAAAACTTAATTTAGTCACTTCTTTTCCGTTAAAACTTCTGTAGGATATTGAAAAAGAAATGTTTTTGTTTTCAATTTTTTCACCATCAAGATGGTAATCTAGTGTAGACCGTTCTTTTTCATCAACTTTACTTGCAAAAATCATAACAAGACGATTTGTATTGTGTCTCGCATACATATTGTAAGCTCGTGAGAAATCAAACAACGGATCTTCTTTTCGAAGATCAGCAACGGTTTTTGTGGGATTATTGTCCATGATATGTACTTTTTATTTGTATTATCCATAAATATTGTAATTTGTCATTTTTATATAATAATTTAAATTTTTTTATTTTAAAATAAAATAGTTTTATATAAAAAATAAAACCGCTCATTTCTGAGCAGTTTCTTCGATTTCTGTGTTTGTAAAAATAATTCCGTCACCGTTTTTAACTTGTTGGATAGTTTGTGCAAAACTGTAAGTTTCGCCATTAACTGTAAATTCAATGCTTTTTCTTCTTGGTGTGACAGACGCAAAATTAACAAAAACAGATAGACGTTCCTCGTCTATTTCAATTCCAGGCATAGATCTTGCTTGGTCGGGAATTTCTTTTTTAAAAATTAAAGTGAAAGAACCTGTAAGATTATTCATATTTTGTGGGTTTTGATTCGCTTTGATTATACTGAAATAAAATAAAAAGAAAAGCTTCGCAGTTGCGAAGCTTTTTTTTGGGTGTTTTTACCAAACTTGTTTTTTTGTTCTCTCGTTAATTACGCGATTAATAGAGTCTACTCCCCAGAAAAATCCTTTACCTTGATGTTTAACGGAAATGTTTTTTTTACCAAGGGTAACTTCGGCCGTTTCGGGTATTACAGCACTTAGTGTTTCTGCATCCACTTTTAAGCCTTCAGCTGTTTTGATGGATTCTGGTCTTTTGAAAAAGATTCTCAATTCTTCTTGAGGTGTTTGGTTTTGATCTGTACTCATAAAATAACAGGGTTTTATGAGTAAAATAATACTTATATTCATAACTTTGTCAATAAACCTCATAAGCTTAGTCATACTTGCAATATCTATAATTTTGTAGTATTCTCTTGTTCGTAAGCCGTAGAGACAGTGGGCAGCTAGAAATAGCGTCAGACCTACCGAATGGTCGACCCGAAAGGGAACTCATACATTTCAAGGATTATTCCTTGGGCTTACGGCCGCATTGCGGTCCGTTTTTAGTTAAAACAAATTATTACAAAATGGCTAAAACAAGAGAACAAAAATCTGCACATTTGAATGAACTTCAAGATATTGCAAAAAATTCACAATCTGTAGTGTTTGTTAGTTTTGATAAACTTCCTGTAAAGGATGAAACATCACTTCGATCAACACTTACAAAAAATAGTGTGAACTATAAAGTTGTGAAGAAGACATTGCTTAAAAAAGCATTTGCAGAATCTGCAATTCAAGGCGATATGCCAGAATTGAAGGGAATGGTTGCTGTTGCTTATGGAAATGAGCTTATTGCACCATCTCGAGAAGTATATGCATTCCAAAAAGAGTTGGCTGAAAAATTGCAGATCGTTGGAGGAGTATTTGAAGGAAAGTATATGACTCAAGCGGAAATGATGTCGATTGCGACAATTCCATCTACGCCAGTACTATATGCTCAACTTCTTTCTATGTTCAATGCGCCAATTCAAAGTTTCGTTTCTGTATTGCATCAATATGCAGAAAAGAAAGAAGCATAATTTATTTGCGATAATTTTTTAAAATCATTATGTCAGAAGAAGTAAAAAACACTGAAGTTGTAGTTGAAGAAACTACAGCAGTAGAAGTTCCTGCAAAATTCAAGGCTGTTGTTGATGCAATTGAATCAATGTCAGTTCTTGATCTTCATGAACTTGTAAAACTTTTGGAAAAGAAGTTTGGAGTATCAGCAGCAGCTGCAGCATTTGCTGGAGCAGGAGCTGGGGCTGGAGAAGCAGCTGAAGAAAAAGATGAATTCGATGTTGAACTTACATCAGTAGGGGAAGCAAAGATTGGAGTTATGAAAGCTGTTAAAGAAGCTCTCGGACTCGGACTTAAAGAAGCAAAAGATCTCGTTGAAGCAGCACCAACTGTTGTAAAGGCAGGGGTGAAGAAAGACGAAGCTGAAGCTCTTAAGGCAGCTATTGAAGCAGCTGGAGGAAAAGCAGCACTTAAATAATTCAAAAATAAAAATCGCCAATCTGGCGATTTTTATTTTTTACATTTTTTGTAAATAAAGCATTTCTTGCATTGAAAAGATAATTGTTGTCCTTTGTCTTTACTTCAAATCAAAAGTGCTATAATACCTACACATTTTATAAGAATTTAGCATAAACGTATGGGAATGGATATTCTGGGAAATTTATTTAGTAGTGATCCGCTAGTGAAAATAATGCGACTTTTTCTTATGAATCAGGACGAAACCTTTACACTTACGGAGATTTCAAATAGAACTCTTTCAAAAGATCAATCTGCAAAAAGAGAGATTGAGATTTTGGAGCAGGTTGGTTTTGTTCGTCCGAAAACTGTTGTACGAGAAGTTCCAGGTAAAGACAAGGCTGTAAAGAAAATAAAAACTCTTGCTTGGGAGATTGATAAAACCTTCCACTATCTTGAGCCTTTGTATAGTCTTTTGATTGAATACGATACACTGAAACAAAATGATGTAGTTTCGAGATTCCGTCCAGCTGGAAAAATCAAACTCCTTGTAGTTTCTGGAGTTTTCATCAAAGACCCAGAAGCAAGAGCAGATCTTCTTGTGGTTGGAGATAATTTGAATAGAAAAAAAATTGAAGCTGCGGTGAAGTTTTTTGAAGCTCAACTTGGAAAAGAACTTCAATATGCCATGTTTGATACGGAAGAATTTGTATATAGACGAGATATGTACGATAAATTACTTTGCGATATTTTTGATGGTAATCATGAAGTTTTAATTTCTTCTTCTGGATTATCCACAGAAGCACTCAGAAATCGTTAAAATGCTGTATAATTTATAGTAAGTCAACGAGGGTCGGCTTACATTATAATAATTAACATATAAAATTATTTATGCTTCAATCATGGCCAGACGTATTTGTTTCTGCGTCACAAAATCTAGTTCAAGGTTTCTTTGAATTTATTCCAGGTTTCCTTGGCGCAATTATTATCTTTGCTGTAGGTTGGGTAATCGCAGCGATGGTGAGTCGAGCAATCGAACATATTCTTAACCTTATTAAGATTGATAGTCTTTTCAAGGAATTAGGAACAGAGCGAGTGCTTGAACGAATGGGATTCAAACTTCGAGTGGGAAGATTTATCGGAGAGATTGTTCGATGGTTTATCGTGATCGCTTTCCTTATCCCATCACTTGAAATTCTTGGACTTTCAGCAATTAACGATTTCTTGAGAAATGATGTTCTTGGATATCTTCCAAATATCTTTGTTGCATCTCTTATTCTTATTATCGCTTCTTATATTTCAGATGTTCTTCAGAAGTTTATCGAAGGATCTGCAAAGGCAGTAAACTCTCGATCTTCACGAATGTCTGCAACAATTGCGAAGTGGGCAGTATGGGTATTTGCAATTATTATTGCTCTCTCAGAGCTTGGAATTGCAGAACAATTCATGAGCGCACTCTTCATTGGTCTTGTTGCAATGATGGCTCTTGCGGGAGGTCTTGCATTTGGACTCGGAGGAAAAGAAGCTGCTTCAAAAGCAATCAGTAAAATGTCTGAAAATCTAAAAGACTAATCTAAAAAATAAAAACCCTTTGAAGGGTTTTTGTTTTTTGCTAAAATAGTCCTAAGAAAGTTGTTTCCAACTAAAACCAAAAACCAGTATGAGAAAAACACTATACTGTCTACAGAGAAAAAGAAATCTTTGGCCTTCCAAGCATAGTTTCTTTTTTCTTTGTAAAAGGGTCTAACCCTATGTGAACTTTAGGTGTTTAAATCTGAAGCTAAACATCTTTAAATCCTTAGCTAAACAAAGTTTGCATTTTGACCCTGAAAAGCCCCCTCGTTGGAGGGGCTTTTCTTTTTATCTTTTTTCTGGAGGTGTCTCATTTTTTCTTTATTTTAATAGCTTATTTTAGGCTTCTGATATCTTCTTTTTAAACGTGGGGAAAATGCTTGACATTTATTTCCGGATGAATATACTAGAAATCACGTATGAATAGTAATCGAAATCACCAAATCTAAGCGGCTCAAGGTTATCGTTTGATTACCAAGTGTCGCCCTGAGGCGATTTTTTATTTACTAAATACGACTGTAGTTTGAAAACTAAATACATGTTGTAAAAAACATGAAAGGGTCTTTAATGAAAACATTAAGATTCGCACTTGCGAAAGTGCAATCAGGTAACATTAATTGATTTTTTTCATAGAGCAAATATAAATTCTTTCAAATTAGAAAGAGATCTCAACTCATAAAATTAAGTAAGCGAAATAAACTATATATAATGTGGTTCTTAGAATTCCTAACGGGAATTTAAGGGCGTATGGTGGATGCCTTGGTTTACAAAGGCGATGAAGGACGTGGCACAGCTGCGATAAGCTTCGGGGAGATGCCTAGCAATCTTTGATCCGGAGATTTCCGAATGGGGAAACCCCATCTGGGTAATGCCAGATGATCTTCTCTCGTAAGAAGAGAAGAAGCGCACTCGGGGAAGTGAAACCTCTCAGTACCCGAAGGAGAAGAAAACAACTCTGCAATAGCAGAAACATTCCCTTAATAGCGGCGAGCGAAAGGGGAAGAGCCCAAACCTGTTCTTCTAACATTAGTTAGAAAGAGCAGGGGTTGTAGGACATAGATAGAGGGTAACCTCGGAGAGTCAAAAATTTTGTTATTAGATGAATAAACTGGAAAGTTTAGCCATAGACGGTGATAGCCCGGTAATCGAAAATAACAAAACTCTCTGATCTATGCTCCTGAGTAGCTCAGGACACGAATAGCCTGGGTGAATCTGCCAGAACTAACTGGTAAGGCTAAATACTTTGTAAAACCGATAGTGAACTAGTACTGTGAAGGAAAGGTGAAAAGAACCCCGGAAGGGGAGTGAAATAGAACTGAAACCATATGCTTACAAGGAGTCGGAGCGGGCATTTATGTCCGTCACGGCGTGCCTATTGAAGAATGAGCCAACGAGTTCATATATGCAGCTTGGCTAAGGCGTTACGCGCCGGAGCCCCAGGGAAACCGAGTGTTAATAGCGCGTCGGTTGCATATATGAGACCCGAAGCAAGGTGATCTTGCCATGAGCAGGGTGAAGCGGAAGTAACATTCCGTGGAGGCCCGAACCGGTGAGCCGTTCAACACTCTCGGATGACTTGTGGTAAGGAGTGAAAAGCTAATCGAACCTTGTAATAGCTGGTTCTCTCCGAAATAGTTATTGGACTAGCGTCAGCGTGTTCCTCTTGGGGGTAGAGCACTGGAAAGAGCAAACAGGGAGAAATCTCGTTGTTCTTATCAAACTCCGAATACCAAGAGTTAAGAACCTGGCAGTTAGACTACGGGCGCGAAGGTCCGTTGGTCAAAAGGGAAACAGCCCAGACCTACAAATAAGGTCCCTAAATCTAGACTAAGTGCACTTAAGGATGTGAAGTTCCTTTGACAATGAGGAGGTTGGCTTAGAGGCAGCCATCCTTTAAAGATAGCGTAATAGCTCACTCATCAAGGGACTTTGCGCCGCAAATAATCGGGGCTAAGTCTAGTACCGAATTTTAGGATTCTATTTTGGTTCGTCCGAAATAGAGTGGTAGGAGAGTATTCATGTCCGCGCCGAAGCCAAAGGGGTGACCCATGGTGGAGCGTCATGAAGTAAGAATGTTGGCACAAGTAACCGCAAGACAGGTGAGATCCCTGTCCGCCGAAATACCAAGGTTTCCTCTGCAATGATTATCAGCGGAGGGTTAGTCGGTCCTAAGGTTATGACGAAAGTCGAAGCCGATGGATACATGGTTAATATTCCATGACTTTGGTGATATGCGATGGAGGGACGGAGTGTTGTAACTTAAGCGTCTTATTGGATTGACGTTTGTGTTATGAGGGTAGAATCTAGGCAAATCCGGATTCAGTTTATCTTCGGATAAAATACCCAAGTAAAGCAAAAATTCCTTTCTTCGGACTGGAAAATTTAAGCGAGCACGCTTCCAAGAAAATCTTCTAAGCTTAATATCACTAAAACCGTACCCCAAACCGACACAGGTGGTAGCGTCGAGAAGACGAAGGCGAACGAGTGAGAGGTCCTCAAGGAACTCGGCAAAAAAGCAGCCGTAACTTCGGAATAAGGCTTGCCGGTGCATCTTCGGATGTGTCGGCCGCAGCGAAAGAATCCCTGGCAACTGTTTACCAAAAACACAGCTCCCTGCGAACTCGTAAGAGGATGTATAGGGGGTGACGCCTGACCAATGTCAGAAGGTTAAATACGGACGGTGTGTAGCTTCGGTTACATGCTGAGTTGTATAAGCCCTGATGAATGTCGGCCGTAACTATAACGGTCCTAAGGTAGCGAAATTCCTTGTCTGGTAAGTTCAGACGTGCACGAATGGCGTAATGACTGGGGAACTGTCTCGAGGACTTGCTCGGTGAAAATACAATACCGGTGAAGATGCCGGTTACCTGCAGTTAGACGAAAAGACCCCGGAAGCTTCACTACAGCTTCATATTGAGCATATTATTTTATTGCGCAGCATAGGTGGGAGGATTTGATTGTACGATCTTGGTTGTACATGATCCGACAGTGAGATACCACCCTCTAAAGTGATATGTTCTAACCCGCACGGAAAAAACGTGCCGGGACAGTGTGTGGCGGGTAGTTTGAGTGGGGCGCTCTCCTCCTAAAAAGTAACGGAGGAGTTCAAAGGTCCACTAGGCGCGAATGGACACCGTGCCGATAGTGTAATGGCAAAAGTGGGCTTGACTGTAAGTCGGGCATGACGAGCAGACGCGAAAGCGGGACATAGTGAACCGACAGTAACCTTTAGATGGTGCTGGAGATTATCGGATAAAAGCTACTCCGGGGATAACAGGCTGGTATCGCCTAAGCGTCCATAGCGACGGCGATGTTCGGCACCTCGATGTCGGCTCATCTTATCCTGGGGCTGGAGAAGGTCCCAAGGGTTTGGCTGTTCGCCAATTAAAAAGGTACGCGAGCTGGGTTCAGACCGTCGTGAGACAGGTTGGTCTCCTATCTACTGCAGGCGTTGACTCTTGAAAAGAACTGTCCTTAGTACGAGAGGACCGGGATGGACTGACCTCTGGTCTACCTGCTGTCATGCCAATGGCATCGCAGGGTAGCTATGTCGGGAATTGATAACCTCTGAAAGCATCTAAGAGGGAAGCAAACTTTAAGATTAGGAGTCGTTTGAGGATCCAGAGAGATGATCTGGTTGATAGGCTTTAGGTGTACGCACAGTAATGTGTTCAGCCAAGAAGTACTAATGATCCGATCCCTTTAGGAATTCTGAGAAACATTATTTATTTTCATATTTATTTATCGAGTATTTTTTACAACATGTATTTAGCTTTTAAACTTACAGAATGCGAGAGTAAATTAAAAAATTAGCAATAAGTTTGATCTTCAATCAATACAAATTGCTGCGAAATTTTTTATTTACTCTTGCTCCAAAATAAGGTTCTTTAAAAAAAAGAAAGGTAGCTCAAGGGAGGTTATTGCAGGATAACCGCAAAAGTAGACGAATATCATTTGCAAAAATGTTGTCTTGCCTTGAAAAGAGCAACAGACTTTTCTCTGGAGATTTCGATTGAAGTTCGAACCTTTCCAAAAGAGGGGTTGCGACACATCAGTTCATGATGAAAACCCTCTCTATTTTTTACTTTGAATATTTTAAGCTGGTGATTTGACGCCGGGGATACACCTGTTCTCATTCCGAACACAGAAGTTAAGTCCGGTAGTACCGACGATACTATTGGGAAAATAGGTATTCGCCAGCTTAAAGTATTTAAAAACAAAAAAAACGCTTCGAAAGAAGTGTTTTTTTGTTTGGTTGAAATAAAAGTAAGGTATAATGATCTATATGTTTTCATGGGCAGCTAAAAGAAAATTATTGGTAATACTAAGTCTTATAATAATAGCTTTACTTTTTATTATTTTATTTGTTAAACCTCAATTTGAAGTGGAAGCAACTTGTTTTGACGGTATTCAAAATGGTAAAGAGTCAGGAATTGACTGTGGCGGTTCTTGTTCTCGTTTTTGTAGTATTAGCGCACTTCCGCTTATTACTACTTGGACACGGGCTTTTGAGGTTATTCCAGGGAGGTATAATGCTATTGCTATTGTTGAAAATCAAAATACTGACGCTGCTATATATGCCATCTCTTATGAGTTCAAGTTGTATGATGATAATAATGTGTTTATTGCAAGAAGAACTGGAAAAACTTATATTCTTCCTAATAATCAAACAGCAATATTTGCCCCAGCAATTTTAGTGGGTGATAGAGTTCCTACTCGTGCAGATTTTTCTTTTACAGAAACTCCACTTTGGCTTCAAACACCAAAAGATGCAGGACAGGGAATTACACCTTCAGTTTCAAATATCCTTGTCGAAGATCCGTTTACAAAACCAACACTTACCGCTACAATCAGAAACAATAGTCGATTTAATTTAACAAATTTTGATGTTGTTGCAGTTTTGTATGATACTGATAATAATGCCATCGGTGCTAGTACGACGTTTATTGAATCACTCAAAGAAGGTGAAACTTATGATGTATTTTATACATGGCAAAAGCCTTTTACAGAAGAACCTGTCCGGATTGAAATATTACCCCAAGTAAATGTTTTTGATCTGAACGATTACCGTTCATCATGATAGAAAAAAGAAATGCAAAAATTGATTGGCTTCTAGTCCTGTTTACCTTACCTATACTCGGTGCTGGTTTAGTTACTATGTCTTCTTTTACTGGAGAAGGTTCTTTCTTCTTGCGTCAATTTATCTGGGTGATTATTTCTTTTGGATTTTTTTTCGGATTATCTTTCGTTGACTTTCGTTTTTTGAAACAGAGTAATCTTCTTCTGGGTATCTATGGTTTTTTTGTTTTACTTTTAATACTTCTATTTTTCCTGGGAAGCACTATTAAAGGAGCAAAGGGTTGGTTCGATCTTGGTTTTTTCGCATTTCAACCAGTTGAGTTTATGAAACTTACCCTCATATTGGTTTTGGCTAAATATTTCTCAAGAAGACATGTTGAAATTAAAAATATTAAGCATATTTTTATTTCCGCTATATACATGCTTATTCCTTTTATTTTGGTTTTTCTCCAACCCGACTTTGGATCAGCTCTTATTATATTTATTATTTGGTTTGGAATGACGCTCGTCTCAGGTATTTCAAAAAAACATCTTGGAATAGTGGTTGGGCTTGGTATTATTACTTTTCTTGTTATGTGGTTTGGTGTTCTTCAGGATTATCAAAAAAATCGTATTTTAAGTTTTCTTCATCCTCTTGCTGATATCCAGGGAACTGGATACAACGCATATCAATCGACAATTGCTGTTGGTTCGGGAGAGTTTCTTGGAAAAGGTGTTGGGTATGGGACTCAGTCACGACTTCAATTTCTTCCAGAGTATCAAACAGATTTTATTTTTGCTGCATATGCGGAAGAATGGGGTTTCATACGGTCTGTCTTGGTTATCCTTCTCTATATGTTGA